>VOFB01000091.1_pt1 | contig 133749 bp, 173 predicted proteins | sample 5384141 | NCBI WGS metagenome assembly VOFB01 (sample SAMN12384721, study PRJNA508395) | human gut metagenome | isolation source: healthy gut A | host: Homo sapiens
CTCATCCTTGCCGTTTGATGCCAGTCTGTTTTTTTGTGGCAACCGTCAGAGGACGACCAAGAGCCGTGGCGTTTTGGATGATCATATGTACATCTTCAGTCGGGATTGGATTGGAAAGATATCCGCATCTTCTGTGAAACAGTAAGAACCGTTAAAAGTCAGAAAAGCATCAAATTCAACACCTTCAAAATGCGGAAGTGCTATCGGACTTCTGCCGGTCGCAATGCAAATAATCGTGCCGTTTTCTTTCAGCCTGCGGAGTGTCTCCAGCATTTTTTCAGAAATACGTTTCTTATTCATATCAATTAAAGTTCCGTCAATGTCAAAAAAACAATTTTAATTGCACTCATAGAATCTCCTCTCAAATTTATCGAAAAACGAAAAGGGAACTCGGGCATGATGGCCGAATCACGCCCTGATCCGAAAGTAGTGTGATGAAATGAATACAGCAAGGTAAATGTATGTGGGCATTTCCAGCTGCAATGAATCATTCAGTCGGAGAAGGCCGCCACTTCTGCAAAGTGGTAAGCAATCGTGTGTGCGACCAGGATTTTGAGGGATATGATTCATTTCGATTATGATTATAGTGCATAAAAAGGCAAAAAAATATCTTATTTCTGCCTTTTTATAGCAGAATACTGCCAATCTTATGTGCGGAATCGAAGATATGCTGCCGATGATGCATGAAATGCAGCATTTTAACCAAATAGCAAAGCGGATTGCGAATATCCGCCTGACTATCATTTTATATCAGCCACGCAGCTTTGTGCGGTATTCGTTCGGTGTACATCCCATCGATTCACGGAAAATTTTCCCCATATAACTGCTGCTTCCAAAGCCGCAGCTCTGGCTGATAAAAGTGATATGTTCTCTTGTATTTGCGAGCATATCGCAGGCTGCCTGAAGACGGTAGTTTTTGATATATTCGGCAGGGCTCATATGCAGACAGTCGTGAAAGAGTCGGAAACATTCGCGTTCACTGGCAAAAAGCGGTACCGGCAATATCTTTTACGGAAATCTTTTCGGCGTAATGTTCATGAATGTAGACCATCATCAGTCTCAGGCGTTTGTTTCGTTTGTCAAACCGGTCTTTGGTCTGCATCAGCGGCAGTGCAAGTTCAAAAATCTGAAACCAGATATCTGAGAGGGCAGAACGCAGTTTTAGTTCGTAGCCAGGGGTGTTTTCTGAAATCAAAAAGGAATCGCGGATAGCAGAGAGCACTTGTTTATGTTCCGGATGATCCGGATAAAGAGGGATGATCTCGATCTGGGATGCGGTGATCAGCGGTGTGACATATTTCTCATCGATCAGGCTGCCATGGACGCCGGAAATAAAAAGAAGGGTCGAAAAGATGCAGCAACTGTGTCGAGGAAGCAAAATCCGGACCTGGTCTTGTCATGTGCGGGACATTGGAATTGATCAGACCGCCACAGCCCTCCGCCAAAAGGATTCTGCTGCCAGGTGTGTTGTATTCAAGAGATCCCTGTTTAAGATAAAAAGCTCCATGGCCGGATGCCAGTGCCATGGGCAGAAGTGTCCCGGATGTTTTGTGATATCGGAACAGGAAGAAATATAAGGGAATTTTGAAGTAAATCCGGGAGCAGTTCTTCTCTGCTCCCGGTGTAAAAAAGAAATCTGAGAAACTTTTTTTCATCATATTTTTATACCAGTGACTGATTTTTGGATATGGTATTCTGAATGATCTCTTGACAGTGGGCACCGAGGAATTTTTTCTGTTCCTTTGGCAGATCCTTCGGATAGATCGGCTCGCCGTATTCCAGAACCACATGTGCAGAACGGATAAACGGTCTATGGGCTTCGAAAATATTTCTCGTATTGTTGATTGACATTGGAATGAGCGGATATCCGGTGTTATCTGCCATTTTCAGACTTCCTTCTTTAAATGGAAGAAGCAGTGTATCATCCGATGCTTCGTTGCGTGTGCCTTCCGGGAAGATACACATGGAAACACCATTTTTCATCTGATCGATTCCTTGTAAGATCGTCTTCAGCCCTTCTTTGATATCAGATCTGTTCAGGAATAAACAATGCAGCCGTTTCATCCAGCTGGAAAGAAGCGGGATTTTTTTCATACTGTCTTTTGCAACGTAACCGGTCCCGGGCATCTTGCGTAAGTCAGAACCACGTCAAAATAGCTTCTGTGGTTGCCAACGTACAGAACAGGTGTATCTTTTGGAATACGATCTTCGCCGATCACAGTTACTTTCGTACCGGCAACAAATAAGATCAGTTTAAACATAAACTGAACAATACGCAGTGAAGAAATATCACGGGCGTAAGGGTTGAACTTTCCGATGACCCACTCAACGATCAGAATCGGGATGGACAGGATCAGAAAGGCAACGATCAGAATTACAATGAGCAGAGAACGGATCATAAACTTTTGCTCCTTCCGCGACCGAATAATTCAGTAGTACTCTTCAGCCAGTTCACACGATCCTGCGTAAGAGCGGATGCTTCATAGCGATAAGCCCAGTTTGCGAAAGCAGAACCCGGTGTGTTCATGCGGCAGGAAGAATCCTGCATAAACAGATCCTGGATCAGGGGAAAATCGCATATTTTGCTATGCTGCCCATGCACATCCGGATGAAATCCAGACTGATGATGCCGCCGTCGCAGTTGCAGTAGCGGCGGATTTTGTCTTTCTGCGGTTCTGGAAGATTCTGATACCAGCCCATGGTGGTGTCATTGTCATGTGTTCCTGTGTAGCAAATGCAGTTGGTTGTTGTAAGATTGTGCGGATGATAATCTCTCTCATCCCGTCCCTCAAAAGCAAACTGAAGGATCTTCATACCAGGGAAAGCAAACTCATCACGCAGTTCTTCCACTTCCGGAGTGATCACGCCAAGATCTTCAGCCCAGATCGGAAGATCCTCGCCGAGCTCTTTCTGGATAGCCTCGAACAGTTTTTGCCCGGGCCTTTTTCCATTTACCATTTACAGCAGTCTCTTCATCTGCCGGGACAGCCCAGTATGCTTCAAAGCCACGGAAATGGTCGATACGCAGGTAGTCAGTCAGCTTCATCTGCATTTTGATACGGTCGATCCACCAGGAATAGCCGTCAGCTTCATGGTGTTTCCAGTCGTAGAGCGGATTGCCCCAAAGCTGTCCGGTTGCACTGAAATAATCTGGCGGGACTCCGGCAACCTGAAGCGGATGACCTTTCGTATCGAGCTGATAGAGCTCTTTGTTTGCCCAGACATCGGCACTGTCGAAAGATACGAAAAACGGAATATCGCCGATGATCTCGATGTCAGCTTCATTTGCATATTTTTTCAGTTTCATCCATTCACGGAAGAACAGGAACTGGATGAATTTATAGTATTTGATCTGTTCTTTGTATTCTGTCTCAAAAGCAAGACGCACCTTTGCGGTCGGATTGGTCATCTCGTCATCCCATTCCTGCCAGGATTTTCCCTCATGAGCATCTTTACATGCCATAAATACGGCATAATCGCTCAGCCATTTTTTGTTTTCCAGACAGAAATCATCGAACTCTTCCAGCAGGAATTTGTTCGGTGTGTGATGGAAGGTCTGGAAAGCCTTTTTAAACAGAACGTTCTTGTAGTTCAGTACAGCACCGTAATCGACTTTCGCTGCATCAAACTCCGGGATCGGATAGAGATCGTCCTTTGTGATCAGTTCCAGATCAACCAGGTCATCCGGGCTGATCAGCAGAGACTGTCCGGCAAAGGCAGAAAAGCTCTGATAAGGAGAATCGCCGAAACCGGTCGGTCCAAGCGGCAGAACCTGCCATAAACTCTGACCAGAAGCTTTCAGAAAGTCGATAAAGTCATAAGCCCCTGGCCGAGATCTCCGATACCATATGGGGAAGGGAAGGAAGTCGGGTGAACAAGTACACCCGAAAGTCTTGTGTGCAGTGTATTCATTGGTATGCCCTCTCTTTAAGATATAATAGTTTTTTATAAAAAGATGCCATGCAGCTTTCGCAATCCTGCAAACATTCGGAATCCACGGATTTACTGCGTAAATCGTTACTTCCTCATGTTTTTACGGTCTGCCAATACAGCCACTTGTATGTTGGCAGAATACTGGATACATACGGATTGCTCCGCTGCCATGCAGCTTTCGCAATCCTGCAAACATTCGGAATCCACGGATTTACTGCGTAAATCGTTACTTCCTCATGTTTTTTTTACGGTTTCCAAATTCAGTCATCTTATCCTGCGAGCAGGAACGATGCCTGTGCTTGGAAACCTATGTATCCAGTATACCGTATGGTATAGAGAAGTGCAAGGTAGAATTTGTGAAAATGCACAAAGGATTCTTTTCTTTTAGGGGGAGATATGATATACTGGACGGACATCAGAAATATAGAAAATAAAAATTAACAGCGAGTTACGGACCTCTCCTTTTCGGCGGGGATAACGACTGCGCGGAAAGCAGGTAAGGTCTATGTATTTAATGATTGATAATTATGATTCGTTTGTGTACAATCTCAGAGCCTATTTTGAGGAGGCTGGACATGAGATTCTTGTTGTGGAAAATGACGGCATTACGATTGGTCAGATCCGTCAGATGAAACCGGAGGGGATCATCATCTCCCCGGGACCGAAAACACCGAAGGATGCGGGCATTTCAGCAGAGGTGATCCGAAAGTTTGCAGGTGAGATCCCGATCCTTGGCGTCTGTCTCGGTCATCAGACGATCGGCTACGTGGCAGGTGCGACTGTGAAAAAGGGGACACGCCCGATGCACGGCAAATTGAGCCTTCTGACACACTCAGGGGAGGGGCTTTTTTCGGGGACTGCCGCAGGATTTCCTGGTGACAAGATATCATTCGCTGGTGATCGATGAGGCGACGCTGCCGCAGGAGTACCAGGTGGATGCAAGGACAGAAGATCAGGCTGTGATGGCGATTTCTCACCGCACGTATCCGATCTACGGCGTGCAGTTTCATCCGGAGGCGGTGCTGACACAGTACGGTCACGAACTTCTGGAGAATTTCCACTGCATCTGTCAGCAGTGGCAGCAGGAAAGGACGGAGGTGTGTTATGCATAAGATAAGGGAAATCAGAGAATATCCGCCGATCCATGTTTTATTTTCCAGATGGAAAGAGGAAAAGGACATCGTTTTTTGATTCTTCTCTGGAAAATAGGCTGGGACGCTACTCCATCATCGGGCGTCTGCCATATCAGAAGCTGGTACAGGACGGAGATAGCTTTTGTGTGAATGACGAAAAGCAGAAAATGACTTTTGAGAATTATCTTCGCACTTATTTGAAGGAACATCCGGACAGCAATGAGAGTGACCTGCCGATCGTTTCCGGTGCGATGGGCTATATTTCATATGATTACGGAAGAGAGAAAGAAAACGTAGCGGCCAGACATCCAAAAGAGGTGGATATGCCGGATTTGATCCTCTGTTTTTATGATAATTTTATCATTGAGGATCATCAGGAAAAACGTTTTTATCTTGTGGCAAACGGTCAGACCAAAGAGGTGGATACGCTGCTTGACGATGTGGAAAACACAGTCGCAGAAACGTATACTCTGTGGAAAAACGGTCAGATTCCGGGAACAAAGGATGATCACAGTGAGATCAGAGTCACGCCAAATTTCACAAAAAGAAGACTATAAGCAGGCGGTGCAGGATATGATCGACTATATCGTCGAGGGTGATATCTATATTGCAAATATGACGCAGCATCTTACTGTGGAAAGTACTCGTACACCTTACGATGTTTTCTGCTCACTTCGCAGAGACAATCCTTCTCCGTTTGGCGGCTATTTAAATTATGGGGATCTGCAGATCGTCAGTGCGTCTCGGAGCGTTTTTGCAGATGCGTGACGGTGTTGTGGCGACCAGACCGATCAAAGGTACCAGAAAACGCGGAGCCACCAGAGAAGAAGATGCGGCGATGAGAAAAGAACTGGAAGAGTCCGATAAGGATAAGAGCGAACTTCTTATGATCGTTGATCTGGAGCGAAATGATCTGAACCGTGTCTGTATGCCGGGCAGCGTCAAAGTGACGGAAATGTACAGCATCGAGACGTATGCGACGGTCTTTCATCTGGTATCGGAAGTTCAGGGAAGACTTGCGGAAGATAAAAATGTTGTGGATCTTCTGGAAGCAGCCTTTCCGGGCGGATCCATCACCGGGGCACCGAAACTGCGTGCGATGGAGATCATTGAAGAACTGGAGCACAGCCGACGCAATCTTTATACCGGCTCGATCGGTTATCTGACGCTCGACGGTGACTGCGATTTCAATATTGTGATCCGCACAGCAGTACATAAAAACGGAAAGTACTATCTCGGAGTCGGAGGCGGCATCACCTGCGAATCGGAGACAGAGTTTGAATACGAAGAGACGCTTCAGAAAGCAAAAGCTGTTCTGCAGGCGTTGGAAGGGAGAAAAGAAAGTGATAAAATATCTGTTGTTTGACCTGGACGGAACGATCACGGACTCCGCAGACGGGATCACGAATTCCGTTTCCTATGCACTTGGAAATCTGGGGATTTCGAAGAAAAGAGCAATCTTTACCGTTTCGTGGGTCCTCCTCTTGTAGATTCTTTTTAAAGAATTTTATGGGTTTGATGAAAAAAAAAGCAGAGGAAGGCGTGCGTCTTTACCGTGAATATTATGCCGTGAAAGGTATTTTCGAAAATAAAGTTTATCCGGGAATCACGCATTTGCTGAAAAAATGCAGAGAACAGGGCAAAAAGTGATCCTGGCGACCTCAAGCCGCAGATTTACGCAAAACAGATACTTAAGCATTTTGAACTGGCAGAGTATTTTGATGATATTCAGGGAAGTTCCATGGATGGAAGCAAAATCCACAAAAAGAAGATGTAATACAGTCGGCACTTTCAGACAATCAGATCACGGATATGCAGGAAGTGCTGATGATCGGGGATCGCAAACACGATGTCCTCGGCTCCGGCAAATTCGGGATTTCCTGTGTCGGTGTACTCTATGGATACGGCAGCAGGGAAGAACTGGAAACGTGCGGTGCAAAATGGATCGTGGATACGGTCGAAGACCTCGAAGCTTTTCTGGAGCGTATCTGAAAGGGGCAGGAAATGCAGAATAAAACAGAAGAAAAGAAAAGCAGCGGATCAACGGTTCTGGCGGATGACGGGTTTTACTTTGGCATCGGAGCCTTTGAGACGATCGCTGTGGAAGAAGGCATACCGCAGCTTCTTGCCTGGCATCTGGAGCGGCTGCGTGACAGCCTTGCATTTTTCGGAATTGACCAGAGCGTAGAGGAGAAGGAAGTGCTTGCTTATCTGAATGCCTGTCCACAGTCGGAAGAAAAGCAGCACGGAGCACTCAAGATCACAGTGACGGCACAGAATAAGTTGTTTGGACTGAGAAAAACACTTACTCAGAAGAACAGTATCAGAAAGGATTTCGGCTTGGATTTTCCGAAATCAGACGAAATGAGACTTCACCGCTCACATACCATAAGACGTTTGGGATTGCAGACAACATTATGGAAAAGCGAAATGCAAAAAAGCGGGCTGGATGAAAAGATTTTTCTCAATCAGAAAGGGCAGATCAGCGAGGGCTGTACGACAAACATCTTTTTTATTCAGGATGATAAACTGGTCACACCGCCCGTCAGCAGCGGGATGCTGCCGGGAGTGATGCGGAGATATGTTATAAAAGAAGCCGGAAGAAGGGGAGTACTTCTGGAAGAAAAAGAACTGTATCCGGAGGATATCAGTAAGTGTAACGGATGCTTTGTGACAAATTCACTGCTTGGCATGATGCCGGCAGCAAGTTTTGGAGAACAAAAGTTTGACACAGCGAAAGTTTTACACTTTATAGAACAAATTTTGTAGCAAAATAAGAACAGGGATCGTTATATCAGATGAAAGATGACTCCCGTTTCTGTCGGCGGCGGGTAGCAAGCTTGTATCAGTAACGGGAATGCATCTCCCATCTGATATAGCCTCCGGAGGATTGCAGAGGTGCACAGAAGAATATCTCATGCGATGCATGACGTGCACCTCGCAGTAAGAATGCCAGAGGCACTCTTGAATAATAAGAAGCAGCATGGCTGCAAGGGGAGAAAAAATGTTACTACTGATAAGCGGGCTTGGTGACGAAAACACAAAACTGGAGTTTGGGCAGATTTATGAGAAGAATTACCGCACCATGTATTATGTAGCTCTGAAAATTCTGAAAAACAAAGAAGAAGCGGAGGATGCCGTTCACGGTGCATTTGTAAAACTCGCAGAGAAATATGACACTTATCGGCATCTGACATCGCAGGAGATGACAAGCTTGTGTGTGATCATTGTAAAAACAAATGTTTGGATATGCTGCGTGTATCCAAAAGCGGTCTCAGTCCGATTTGGAGAAAGTGGATTATGCACTCCATGGCGAGAAGGATCAGCCGCTGGAAAATGTGATACAGGAAGAGGGAGAAAAGGAGCTTTTAGAGGCAATGAAGATTCTGCCGGAGAAGCTTCGTCTGGTGCTGGAGCTTCGCTATTTTCATGAATACAGCAACGGCGAGATTGCAAAGATTCTGGATATCAGCAAAAAGAACGTGGAGATTCGCCTGTATCGTGCCAAAAAAGAAAATGAAGGAGGTGCTGCAATATGAAAGAGAGCGACAGGAAATTTGAGAAATTATTAAAAGAAGCAGTTTGCAGCTACCATAAAGAGGAGATGGATGCTCTGCCTTCAGAAGAAGAGTTACAGGATATTCAGCTGTCCGATGATTTTACCGGAAAATGGACGGGCTGGTTAAAAAACAGAAACGCCGGTGGCAATATCGCTTTGTACGCTATGGGGCAGTTGCGGCAAAGCTTTCTGCTGTTTACCTTCGGTACGGTCGGAGCGGCTGCTTATGCACTTATGGGAGCGGAGAATTTCAAAGCATTCTTTAAAAAACATGCAAAAGAATACCATGTCGCAGACAGTGCGGTGATGGATCTGGAACAGCTGACAGACATGGCTGTGACAACCGCAGGTACAGTCTACGAGGACGATAATATCCGTCTGGATCTGAAAGGGCTGATCAAGAGCGACAACCGTTTTTCCATGATCGTGGAGGGGACGTTAAAGCAGCAGGATCAGATTGTGACAGCAGGCGGACCGCAGGAGGAACATGCTTACGGCTTTCTGAATACCGATGTGAATGCAGAGCAGGATCTGATGGCAAGTGGCGCTTATTATTATCAGGAGGACGACAAGAGTCTTGCCTCAAACCAGTTTGTTTATGTGACGAATTATTCGGCAGAAGCCGGGTTTGACAGCGATCAGTATGAATTTACCTTCGAGGATTTCGGTTACTATCAGGAGGATGGGGCAGAAGACGAGGCAGAAAGTACCGATGATGAAGTATCTGCTTATTCCGCTTTGGAAGATTCCGGGATATTGGAGAATCCGGTTTCCATCTGTTCCGGAACCTGGAAGTTTACTGTGGATATGGATCAGGCAAAGGATATTTCCTATAAGAAGGTCTGTGATCAGACCGTCTCTGATGGAGAAGATGACGTCAAGATTAATCGCATAGTGCTCTCTCCGATGGGATGTTCGATTTATATGACACTGCCGCAGTCGCAGAAAGATTCCGGCAAGTATTTTGACAACGTCCATATCCGTCTGAAAAATGGCAGTCTGTTATCCGAAGAATACTATGAAATGGGGATTGCGGACTGTGAACTTTCCGGTGATGACGAAGCAGCAGATGCTGTGAAAGTTTCCAGAGAACTCGATTTTGACTTTCGCGTGCCGATCGACATCAGTCAGGTAAAGGCGATCGAGATTTTCGGTGAATCCATCGAAGTTGAGGCATGCAAATAATATTCCGGGCAGATCAAAGCGGAAATATTTCGTTCAGGCATAAATAAAAAAGACAGACCGTATACTGTTCCAAGGAAGCGAAAAGGGCAAAAATGATCAGAACAGCAAAAAGGTCATCGTATTGTTATGCTGGATACTTCTTTTTTGCCGGGATGAGCGGATGCCTCTCGGGTGGAGCACAGGAAGAGCGGATTTCCGTTGCATTTCAGGTGGTTGCTTTTGACAAAGCACCGCAGAAGTTACAGGAGATCATCGAAGAGCATAAAAAAGAAGAGATCAAAATGACCTGGGAGGGCGATGAAGGCAGATACATCATCCGGGGATACGGCGAGCAGCCGACCGGCGGATACAGCATCCGTGCCGATGCCGTGGAGTTTGTGGGCGAGGGGCTGCATGTGACGACCACACTGATCCCGCCACAGAAAGAGCAGGCGGCAGCGGAGGCATCGTATCCATGCATCATCCTGTTGATCGAGAACATGGATCAGGAGGTCACGTTTGAACCATAAAGCGTAATAAGGGGAACTCCTTTCGCATACATTGATTTGAGATGATGCGAGAGGAGTTTTTTATGGAAATCGTCAAAAAGAAAATTCGGATGAGCCGTCAGAGAAGTCAGGCAATGAATCAGATCACGCTGGAAGAAGATCTGAATGTCCCGGACAGTAAAGCAGATGTCACAGGAATCATCCAGCACCGTGCAAAAGTCCGGGTAGAAGAGAGCAAGATCATGGAAAATCAGATTCTGGTAAGCGGAAATCTGGAAGTGTGGATGCTCTGCCTGGCAGAAGGAGAACAGCATCCCGTTTACCGTCTTCAGGCAAAACTGCCGTTTTCGGAAAAGCTGAACCTGGAAGGGGCAAAGCCGGGAGATAATGTCAGTCTGAAATGGAAAACCGAGGATATTCGGATCAGTCTGATCAATTCCAGAAAGATCAGTATCCAGGCACTCGTGACGTTTGAAGCATCCGTTGAGGAGCTTTATGATACGCAGGCGGCCGTGGAAGTGAAAGAGATGCCGGATGTCAGTGTGCGTACAAAGAAGATTGAGCCGCTCTCCATGGCAGTACAGAAAAAAGACATTTTCCGGATCAAAGAAGAGATCAGCTTATCTTCCAACAAACCGAACATCGGTGAGATTTTATGGGACAGCGTGCAGCTTCGATCGTGGGATGTAAGACCGGGAGACGGCGTGCTGGATATCCGGGGAGAATTGTTCGTGTTCGTACTTTATGCTGCGGATGATGAAAATGGAAGCAGACAGTGGATCGAATCCGCCCTTCCGTTTCAGGGACAGATTGATTGTACCGGCTGTCGGCCGGAGATGGTGCCGGATATCGAGGTGACGCTTGCAGAACGGACGCTGGAAGTGCGGCCGGATTACGATGGAGAGGAAAGAATCCTGCAGCTCGATGCCGTTCTGGAGCTTGACATCCGCATTTATGAAGAAGATACTGTGCAGATTTTAGAAGATGTCTATGCACCGTCAAAAGAGCTGACGCCGATCTTCGGGGAAGAATCTTATGAAAGCCTGCTGATCCGAAATTATGCAAAGAGCAGAATTTCAGATCGAATCCGTATTTCAGAGAACAGTCCACGTCTGCTGCAGATCTGCCATTGCCGCGGAGAGGTCAAAGTGGATGAAATCGCAAAAAGACTGAACAGGGCATCAAAATGGAGGGAGCCATCGAGATTTCCGTTCTGTATATCACAGCGGACGACGAGCATCCCTTTGCACTCGTGACCGGTATGATCCCGTTTTCACATCTGATGGAAGCAGAAGGCATCACCAGTGACTGCCGTTTCCATCTGCATCCGCAGATCGAGCAGCTTTCCGCATCCATGTCAGGGGAAGAAGTGGAGATCAAAGGAACCCTGAGCCTGAATCTGTTTGCTGTTCGGATCATGCACCAGAACTGTATTCTGGATATCGAAGAGAAAGAGTTGGATTTGAAAAAACTGCAGGAACGCCCTGGGATCGTCTGCTATGTGGTACAGCCGGAGGATACCCTGTGGGACATTGCGAAAAAGTATTACACCACATCCGAACATATCAGAAACATGAACCATCTGACAGAAGAAATCCGGGCAGGACAGAAACTGCTGATCGTGAAATCAGCGGTCCTTCATACGGCCTCCTGAGAAAAGAACAGCAAAACATCCTATTGACGATTTTGTATTTTTAGTGATACAATATAGAGGAAATTGTATACAAAATGCAAAAATGATGCTAAGAATCAAATTCAGATACGCATTTTATGATGCCAGGGTCAAAAGGACTAAATCCACATGAGCTTGCTCATAGGTGGATGAAAGACCTTTGGGACCCGCCCCGATATGAGCATAAAAGTGGGATGATAATCCCACGATATGCGAATACTGGGAGGATTGTGGGAGTGCAACGCACGGAACAATCCGTAGGCATCATAGTTGGGGACTTTTGACACCAACATCATTTTATGGAAAAACAGAACATTCCTTTGAATCTGGCATCATGAAAATAAAAGTAATTCAGAGAGATACAGAGGTGCAAATGAAAGAAATCAAACTGAAAGCAATCAAACTGAAAGCAATGGCAAAAATCAATCTTGGACTGGATGTCACAAGAAAAAGGGAAGATGGCTACCATGAAGTCCGCATGATCATGCAGAGCATTAACATGTATGACCAGATCAGGCTCAGTCCTTTGGAAGAACCGCAGATTCGTGTGAAGACCAATGTCAGTTTTCTGCCGGTCAATGAAGACAATCTGGTTTACAAAGCAGCGAAGCTTCTGATGGATGAATTTCAAGTCACTTCCGGTGTGGAGATCGACCTTCGAAAATTCATTCCGACTGCAGCCGGAATGGGTGGCGGAAGTTCGGATGCGGCAGCGGTTCTGGTCGGTGTGAACCGTATGTTTCAGCTTGGGCTGACCAAACGGGAGCTGATGGAGCGTTCTGTGGCGATCGGTGCGGATGTACCGTTCTGTGTGCTGCGTGGAACGGCACTTGCGGAAGGAATCGGTGAGATTTTAACCCCGCTTCCGTCTCTGCCGAAATGTTTTGTTCTGATCGCAAAACCGCCGATCAACGTGTCCACGAAGTTTGTTTACACCAACCTGAGAGCCAACGAGCTTACCTGTCATCCGGATATCGACGGACAGATCCGGGCTTTGCAGGATGGAGACCTGGAAGCAGTCTGTAAAAAAATGGGAAATGTGCTGGAAACGGTTACCATACCGGCTTATCCGATCATCCAGACAATCAAAGATAAAATGATGCAGTGCGGTGCGGTAAACGCCATGATGAGCGGCAGCGGTCCGACAGTATTCGGCATTTTTAACGAGCGTGAGCAGGCAGAAAAGGCGGCCGAACTTCTGCGTGAAGAAGACAAGATCCGACAGATGTTCGTAACCACAGCTATGTAAAGATGGCTGGATTGTGGGCACAGGAAACAATTCGCAGGGTATCCAGATAAAAGATATGGAAAAATCAGAAAGATACGGAGGAAAATAAATGACAGGTGATTTTCAACTGGAGATGAATGAATACCTTCCACTTCGGGATGTTGTGTTCCAGACTTTGCGGCAGGCGATTTTAAAAGGAGAATTAAAACCGGGCGAGCGACTGATGGAGATGCAGCTGGCACAGAAACTGGGCGTGAGCCGCACTCCGGTGCGAGAGGCAATCCGCAAGCTGGAGCTGGAAGGTCTGGTGCTGATGATTCCGCGAAAAGGTGCGGAAGTTGCAGAGATCACGATCAAAGATCTGGAAGATGTACTGGAAGTGCGTGCCGCACTGGAAGAACTGGCAGTCTGCGATGCCTGTGAGAATATCACAGAAGAGCAGATACTGGCATTAAAAGAAGCAGCAGATAACTTTCAGGCAGCTCTGGAATCCGATGACCTGGTAAAATGTGCGGAAACCGATATGGCATTCCATGAGATCATTTACAGTGCGACCAACAACAAACGTCTTTTGCAGATCCTGAATAATTTAAGGGAGCAGATGTATCGTTACCGCATGGAATATCTCAAAGAGCCAGGCACACATAAATTGCTTTTAAAAGAGCACGAGGCGATTTACAGTGCACTTAAAAAGCACGACAAGGCAGAGGCGGGCAGTGCGATCCGTATTCATATCGAAAACCAGAGACGTTCGATCATCAGCAGCCTTCGAGATGCGGGAAGAATCACAGAACAGGTATAAAAAAGAAAACTGGTAAATAATAGGAAAGAGTGAACAGGAAAACACTCTTTCCTATTTTTTGATACCAGGAGGATAGGCGGATGCGAATTTCACTACATCTTTCGGAAAATCAAAATGAGGTGCAAAAGCAGATCGAAAACTGTGCCGACATCCTTTTCCGCCCTTTGCTGATTGGAGAAAAGGAGAAAACAGAAGCCTTTCTGATTTACATCGAGGTGGCGGTCAGCAATCTGATGCTGGAGGATTCGGTCATCGGAAAACTTTTTAAACCGACTGCTTTCGATGGATACAAAAGAAATCTACGGCACGCTGGAAAACAACAGCCTCGGGATTTCTGATACAAAAGAGCTTTTTACGCTGGAAGAAGCGATGGCGGCCATGTTTGCCGGGAATGCAGTACTGTTTGTGGATGGTTATGACCGGGCGATCAAGATCGGAAGCAAAGGCTATCCGGGAAGCGGTGTCCAGAAAACGGATTCGGAAAAAAGGTCTGCGAGGCTCCAAAAAGCATTTTCTGAGTCTGTAAAGATGAATACGGCGCTGATAAGAAAACGAATACGCAATGCAAAAATGAAAGCGGAAGAAAAACAGGTGGGGCGTTACTCTGCCACTACAACGGCACTTTTGTATCTGGACGGTGTCGTTTATCTGCCGATCTGTGAAGAGATGAGAAAGCGGCTGGATGCATTTGAGGTGGATGGCATCGAGGATGGCGGAATGATCGAATATCTGACAAGGAAAAAGAAAGAAGGGCGATTTCCGGTTTATCAGACAACGGAACGCCCGGACAGGGCAGCTCAGGCAATTCTGGAAGGACGCGTGGTACTGCTGACGGACAATTCGCCGGAAGCCCTGATCTTTCCGGCAACGTTAAACAGCCTGTTTCAGACGGCGGACGATTACTACCGTAATGAACGGATCGTTACTTTTCTGCGGCTGATCCGTTACGTGGCGGCTTTTCTCGCGCTGGCGCTCCCGGGGCTTTATGTGGCGGTGACAACGCTTCATCCGCAGCTTCTGCCGGGCAATTTGATCCGCTCCATGGCGGAGGCAAGAAGCGGCGTGCCGTTTCCGACGGCAGCGGAAGTCCTTCTGATGGAACTGTCCTTTGAACTTCTGCGGGAAGCCGGGCTTCGCATGCCGGGACCGGCGGGCAATACGATCGGCATCGTAGGCGGCCTGATCGTCGGACAGGCGGCGGTCAGTGCCAATCTGGTCAGTCCGATCACGGTGACGGTGGCGGCTCTGACGGCACTTGGCTCCTTTTCCATACCAAACGAAGAACTCTCCGAAGTATTCCGGCTCTGGAAATATGGAATCCTGCTTTTGGGCAGCTGCTTTGGGATTCTGGGCGTGATGCTTGGCTGTTTTCTTCTGCTGATGCTGATGGCAGAGCAGGAAAGTTACGGAATTCCCTGGCTTTATCCTTATGTGGGCGGCAATCTCAATGAAAGGGCAGATGAAAAAGATTCCATGTTTCTGGCAGCAGCGAGGAAACGGAAACGCAGACCGATCTTTGCAAAATGGGGAAATCGCATCCGGTTTCGCAGAAAATCCTGAAATACAGAAATTCAAGAATGTCACTGGCATTTTGGCTGTAAAATATCCGGATGCAAAATATAGAAAATGTCAGAAGGGGAAGGGATTATGTTTGGCAGAAATGGAAAAATTTCAAAAGACAGATCAGAAGAATCCTGATCCTGGAGCAGGCTGCGAAGATTGGTTTACTGCTGCCTTTGCCGGCACAGATCCCGGAGGGCGGATTTTCCATCTGGTCATGGATTCTGACGGCGGCTCTGACCTTTCTCTATCTGAAGATCATGCTGGATTTTAGTAAAAACTGCCGGAGTATCCTGCCACAGACAGAAAAAAAGGAATGGAGAACAAAGCAGCAGAAAACAGAAAAGGATCGCACAGGCCAGGCGGAAATCACAATCCTGACCGTTGTATATGGGATCTACGGTTTGGCAGATGTATTTTTTTACTTTGTCTGTTTGCTGAAGTGGCACAGTGTTTCCTTCTGCCGGAACAGAAAATATGGATGCTGATTTTGCCGGCGGCAGCCGTCTGCAGTTTTGCGGCAGATCACAGACTGGAAGTCCGGGCAAAATTTCTGGAAGTGCTCTGTCCGATCCTGACCTTTCCGGTAATGCTGCTTCTTCTGGTTCTGGCGGTGCTTACGATCCGAGGCGGACAGTTTGGGACACTTGGAGAAATGATGCGGCCATCTGCTCCGGGTAGCATATGGATTGCAGGTATCGCCATGCTGTCTGTTTTTGCAGGTCTGGGGTCTGATGTATTTCTGCAAAGAGCAACCAAAGAGCAGCAAAGCAGAAGTGTTTTCGAGAAAACAACAGGTAGCATGCTGATCGGAAGTCTGTTGCTTTTGTTTCTTTTACAGGCTGTTTTTGGAGCCGGCGGCATCCGTGCCCTGCCATTTTCTGTCATTACTGCGATGAGCAATTCCAAAATTAAGGGGATTTTTTTTGCAGCGGTGGGATGTTTTATTTGCAGTGTTCTTTCTTGGCATGGTCTGTGGGGCATTGGTATCAGGATTCACCGTTCTTGGTACTTGCAGTGAACGACTTCTGCCCGGAAAAAAGAAGAAGTGGAAGTGGTGGCTGATGGCAGCGGCAGCAAGTGCGGCGGCGTGCGTAAGCCCGTCTTATGAAAAAAAGTGTACAGCTGTATGAGCTGGTGAGCCTGGGATTTCTTGGGATCACTATGCTGGTGGCGTTATTGAAAATTATAAGAAAAATACACTGCAAATAAAGAAAGTAAAAAATAATATCTATGACCATTGCTCTTTGTTGCAGATAGCGTTTTGAGCAAGAAAGAAGGGAAAGAGTATGAAGAAAAAGAGGATAAAACAAAAGAAGACAAAAAAACAGACCGGAAGCACGGAAACAGAACCCGGAAAGCAATCCTGGGTATTCTGAGTGTTTTAGTGCTCCTTTGTCTTAACAGCTGCGGAAGAGAGCTGGAGGAGCGGGAATTTCCGGATACACTAGTGATCCGGGACAGTGCACTCCCGTTTGAAAAATCTTTGCAGACAGAGCAGGATAAAAGCAGCAAATACCTGGATTATGGACAGGTACGCTGTGTCCTGCTGGAAGATGATCTGGCAGAGGATGATGAAAAACTGGGAGAAGTATTGCTGGCACTGGAAAAACGGCCGGCTTTTTTCGAGAAATATCTATTTTTTCACAGCAGATGGCAAAGCACTGGAACAGCAGGAGAAACAGAAAGAAGAATCGCAGGATTTAACCGGATTTTATCAGAAAAGCACAGACCATAAAAGAGAAGCTGCCACACTGGGAAGCCTTCTGTACCGTCTGCACAACGGAAGCGGGGAACATAAAATTTTAAAGCTCAAAGAAGAGGATGGCAAACTTGTGCCGCAAAACTATCTCAATGTTTTAAAGAAAACAGAAAACGAAAATACGGCAAAGAAAACAAAAACAACAAAAACAATCCATGGAATAGAGAAACAGACAACAAAAGAGACAGCAGATCAGATCCAACAGGGGATCGCAAAGGAAATCCTGCGTTTTCATGTGCTGGCAAACAGCGACAGCGAAGAAGACCAGAAACTGAAACTGGAAGTCAAAGACCGGCTGGTAGATTATATGAAAGACATTCTGGACGGAGCAGAAGATGTTAAGGAAACAAAAAAACGTATCACAGAAAATCGGGAAACGATCTGTCTTGTGGCAGAACAGGAAATCCAGAAACAGGGCTATACTTATCCGGTGAGTGTAAATCTGGAAAAGTGCTATTTTCCAATGAAAACCTATGGGGACTGCACCTTTCCGGCAGGAACTTATGAGGCACTGCGAGTCTGCATCGGGAAAGCAAAAGGCAGAAACTGGTGGTGTGTACTCTACCCCGGCCTCTGCTTTGCTGACAGCGTAAATGTCATTGTGCCGGATGAGAAAAAACAGGAACTGAAAAACATCCTCACCGAAGAAGAATACGAAAGTCTGTTTGACTGGCGGGAAGATGATTATCAGATCCGATCCGGATTTTTGAGATTGTGGAGAAAACTTTTTTGCATAAAAGAGGATACCGGAAAAAGTATCCTCTTTTTCAAAATCAAGGTAATATTTATCAGCCGCGGATCAGTGCCAGAAGCTCTTCTTTTGACTGAACTCCGATCGTTTTTCCGGCAACTTCTCCATTTTTAAATACAATAAAGAACGGACGGACATGATACGATATTTGCTTACCAGTTCGGGTACTCATCAATATCGACCTGTCCGACCTTAAAATCTTCTTCCAGGTCAAGCTCTTCCAGAACCGGATGCATAGCCTTGCACGGGCCGCACCAGGTGGCAAAAAAATCAACAAGAACAGGTTTATCTGATTGAAGTACTTCTTTTTCAAAGTTTTCGCTTGTAAAAATCAACATAAAAAATCATTCCTTTCTTTTGCAGATCTGTAATTCATGTTATACTGGCTTTGAAATGCCGGAAGATGCGAAGAAGAATTCGATATCTTCATGGTTAGTATACCACAATCGGTAAAAAATAATAGTGACTTTTGCAACAAAAATGCAAATACCAAACAGAGAGAGAATTGCGGGGATTGTGCTGCAATAAAGCAATATATGGGCATTTTTCGAAGAGAGGAAAGAAAAGCATATGCAGGATTTTCAAGAAGATGAGAAAAAGAATCATGATCGGATCATGCTGGTGGAGGATGATACGACGATCACACGTGTTCTGAAACGGCAGCTGGAGCGATGGGGATATGAAGTATTTGACACGGTGGATTTTGAACATGTGATGGAAGCATTTGCCGGGTGGAAACCGGATCTGGTGCTGATGGATCTGACGCTTCCGTTTTTCAATGGCTATTACTGGTGCAGCGAGATACGAAAAGTAAGCGATGTACCGATCATTGTGATCTCATCTGCAGGGGATGACATGAATCTTGTCATGGCGATCAACATGGGAGCAGATGATTTTCTGGCAAAGCCGTTCGGCATGGAAGTGGTTGTAGCCAAAATACAGGCAGTGCTTCGTCGTTCTTCTGCATTTGTATCGGAAAAAGCACTCTGCTGTGTCGGAAACGTGACATTGGATCTGACAGAAGCCGTTCTGCATTACAAGGAGAAAGAGCTGAAGCTGTCCGGAAATGAATTTGGAATTTTAAAAATATTGATGAAAAATCCAAAAAACCCGTCTCCAGGGAAGAACTGATGCGTTCGCTGTGGGAATCAGAACATTTTATTGATGACAATACGCTGACGGTCAATGTGACAAGACTTCGAAAAAACTGGAAGAAATCGGACTTTGCTAATTTATTAAGACGAGAAAAGGGATTGGCTATCAGATCAGGGAGGAGCAGGTTAGATGAAAAAGGCTATGGCTGCCCTGATATTGTTTCTGATGGAGACGCTCTTGTTTTATCTCTATGAAATGCCGCTGGAGGCATGGGCTTACAGCAGTGTGTTTATTCTTTTGATTTTTGGCGGATGGATCATTCTGGATGGAGTGCAGCAAAGAAAAAAATATAAACAACTGAAAAATATCCAAAAAGAAGCAGAAGTTTATTTGGAAACGGAACATTTTGGAAAGCCGGAAAACGCTGTTGAAAAAAGAATATCAGAATCTTGCAGAGATGCTGGGAAGACAGTGGGAAAATGCCAGGCAGGAAGCAAGATGTCAGATCAGTGAAGCAAATCGTTATTACATACGGTGGTCACATCAGATCAAGACGCCGATCGCTGCCCTCCGCCTGCTTCTGGAGGAAGAAGAGCCGGATCGTGCTGCCATGGAAGGAGAAATCTACCGGATCGAACAGTATGTGGAATTTGCACTCCAGTATCAACGTTTGGAAGGCGGGCACAAAGATCTGGTATTTGCCCATTACAGCCTGGAAAGTATTGTCAAAAAAGCCCTGAAAAAAACAGGCGTTCTCTTTAGCCGGACAAAGCTTGCCCTGGAGCTGGGCAATCTGCAGACAGATGTGCTGACCGATGAAAAATGGCTGGTCTTTGTGCTGGAGCAGGTACTTACCAATGCCGTGAAATATACTAGGAAAGGAAAAATTTCCATTTATCTGGATCCGGAAAAAGAAAAAATGCTGGTCGTGGAAGATACCGGCATGGAATCCGTCCGGAAGATCTGCCGCGTATCTTTGAATGGGGATATACCGGGTACAACGGAAGGATCAAGAACCGTGCCACCGGCATCGGACTGGCCCTGTGCAGACAGACCATGGAAATGCTGGGGCATCGTATTTCGGCAAAATCCGAGCCGGGAAAAGGGACATGTATTTATCTGGATCTTGCAGTCGATCCAGTCCGGGATTACTGAAAACTTACACAGATGTAAGGTTAAAAAAGGAATTGTAAGCCATTTCGATGGATTTGCAGTTCCTGTTTTTATACAATAACGGATGTCAGGAATGAAAACCTGAAACGATCATGTGGATGGTGGAGTATCAAATACAAAGCGGTCCGCAGGGTATTATAAGACACAGTAAAAAATGGCAGGAGGACTGGAAATGGAATTATTAAATGTTTCACACTTGAAAAAAAAATATATACCACAAGATTCGGCGGCACGCAGGTGCAGGCACTTTCGGATGTGAATTTTTCCGTCGAAGAAGGAGAATTTGTGGCGATCATGGGAGAGAGCGGCTCAGGAAAAACGACGCTTCTGAACATTCTGGCAACACTCGACAAACCGACAGCCGGAGAAGTTCTGCTTTCCGGAGTGGATATGGGCAGCATTCCAGAGAAGCAGCTTGCCATGTACCGCAGAAACAATCTTGGCTTTGTTTTTCAGGATTTCAACTTGCTGGATACGTTTTCGCTGAAAGACAACATCATGCTTCCGCTGGTCTTATCCGGAAAGACTTACAGTGAAATGGCACCGAAAATGATGGAACTTTCACGCAGACTGTCCATTGAAAAGCTTCTGGAGAAATATCCGTATGAAGTGTCCGGCGGACAGAAACAGCGTGCAGCAATCGCAAGAGCACTGATCACAGAACCGAAGATCATCCTGGCGGACGAACCGACCGGGGCACTGGATTCCAGAGCGGCGGCAGGTGTGATGGATCTGTTTGAGTCTATCAACCGGGAAGGACAGACCATCTTGATGGTAACGCACAGCATTCAGGCGGCAAGCCATGCATCCAGGGTTCTGTTTATCAAAGATGGCGAGGTATATCATCAGATCTACCGCGGAATGTCCGGACAGAGGGAAATGCTGCAGAAGATTTCAGATACACTGACCCTGATCACAGCAGGGAGGGAAGAGGCATGAAACGATTCTTTTATGCGAAAATAGCACTGACAAATCTGAAAAAAACAGACAGACCTGTTTTCCGTATCTTCTGACCTGCATTGCAACGATCATGATGTTTTATATCATGTCCAGCCTTTCCACGAATTCTGCACTGAATAAAATGCGGGGCGGGGAAACGATGAAAATTGTGCTGATATTTGGAAGCGTTATAGTTGGGATTTTTGCAGTTTTGTTTTTATTTTATACAAACAGTTTTCTTGTGAAACGCAGAAAAAAGAGTTTGGTCTTTATTACATTTTAGGTATGGAAAAACGCCACATCAGCCGTGTGATGCTGTGGGAAACAATCTATACGGCAATACTCTCGCTCCTGTTTGGAATCGCATGCGGAATCCTGTTTTCCAAGCTGGTTTTTCTGGGACTTCTGAAAATCCTGAAGATGGAGGTTGTGATCGGTGTGGAAGTCAGTGCTTTTACGCTGGCAGAAACTATCGGACTTTTTACAGTGATCTTTCTTTTGATCTTCTTTAACAGCGTCCGCCTGATCTATATGGTACGGCCGGCTGAACTGCTAAAAGGAGGTCAGATCGGTGAAAAAATGCCGAAAACAAAATGGCCATTGGCAGTGCTTGGTATCGTGACACTTGCAGGCGGCTATATCCTTGCACTGAAGGCAGATAATGTTATGACCGGGCTGAACACTTTTTTGTGGCAGTACTTCTCGTTATCGTTGGAACGTTTTCCTTGTTTACGGCAGGGAGCATTGCTTTTCTGAAACTGCTGCAGAAAAACAAACGCTATTATTATAAAACAAATCATTTTATTTCGGTTTCCGGAATGATTTATCGCATGAAGCAGAATGCGGCCAGTCTTTCTCTGATCTGCATCATGTCAACCGGAGTCCTGCTCCTGATCTCTTCTACAACAAGTCTTTATGTCGGACAGGAGCATTCGCTGTATATGCATTATCCGAAGGAATTCAGAATTTCACTCAGTCTTGGAACGGAACCGGATGACAGTGCACAGTTTGAAAAAGAATTAAAAGAAATCGGTACTTATGCAGAAAATTACCTGAAAGATAACAAAATTGACGTAAAAACGAAGAAAGTCAGACCGTGATCGATGTGGCTGCATTGCAGAAGGATGGAAACGTGCAGATTACATCGAGCAGAATCTACAGCTCTGAAGATTTTGAAAATCTGTGCATGCTGCAGGCAGTCACGCTGGAAGATTATAACCGGGAAACAAAAAAGAACGAGACATTAAAGGATGGAGAAGCACTGGTATTTCTGGAAGATGTCCCACTGCAGCAGGACACTTTCTCTGTCAACAATATGAAGTGGAAAGTGAAACACCTGCCGGAGGATACCAGGATGGGAGATACCGGACTGGAATTTTATGCAAATCCGGTATACCGTATCGTGGTAAAAGATTTTGCACAGCTGCAGGAACTCTGGAAAATAAACAAAGAAGTATACAGAGAAAACGCATCGAGAGTAAAATATGAATACAGCTTTGATGTGGATCTTCCGGAAGAAAAAATACAGAAACTGACAAGCAGTCTGCATGCTTCTTTTGGAGAACAAAAAGATGCACCACACGCTTTTGTGTATGGAATCGAGAACAGGACAGAAGGCAGAGCGGAATTTTACAGCCTGTACGGCGGACTGTTTTTCCTTGGAATCTTTCTGGGACTTCTCTTTGTCATGGCAACCGTCCTGATCATCTATTACAAACAGATATCCGAAGGTTATGAAGACAAAGAACGCTTTGCAATCCTTAAAAAGATCGGTATGGAACGTGGTGAGATCAACGCATCCATCCGCAGCCAGGTACTGATGGTATTCTTTCTGCCGCTTGCAGCAGCCGGCATCCATAGCTGTTTTGCCTTCCATCTGGTAAAAGAAATCCTGGTTGGCGGTTTCGGACTTCAGGATGTAGGTCTGCTGGTGATCTGTGCGGTACTGACCTTCCTGGCATTTGCCGTATTTTATGTGATCGTGTATCTGATCACCGCCAGAGAATACTATAAAATCGTAAGCGAGTAAAAAACTTTTTTCTGTATATGCACCCAAATGGCACATAGCCTCGTCTAATAAGTGAAAGATGCAAAACGAAAGGGGAACAGCAATGTTTCTGGTAAAGCAGGCACAGAGGGGAGATGCCGATGCCTTTGTCGCTCTGATTGAAAAATACAAGATGGATCTCTACAAAGTCGCAAAAGCTTATCTGAAAAACGAAGAAGATGTGGCAGATGTGATGCAGGAGACGACACTTTCTGCGTGGGAACATTTAGGAGAGCTGAAAAAGGCAGCTTATTTTAAGACGTGGCTGACCAGAATCCTGATCAACAACTGCAACAATGTGTTAAGAGAACGGAAACGCTGCATTGCCACGAAAGATTTTTCCATGCAGGGCGAAGAGCCGCAGGCAAAGACCGATGCAGAATTTTATGAGATGCTTTCCTGTCTGCCGGAGAAATATAAACATATATTTCTTCTGTATTATGGACAGGGATTTCGAACAAGAGAGATCGCAGAGATTCTGGATCTCAGTGAGAACACGGTGAAGAGCAGACTTAGAAGGGGCAGGGAAAGTCTGAAAAGTCAGTTAATACTTTGAAAATACTTACAAGGAGGCCGGGAGTATATGTTATATACAGAAAAAGAATTACAGGATACATTAAAAAAGACGTTACGATATCAAAAGAAACAGAAAAGCGGATGCAGGAAACTTATGCACAGATCAGAAGAGATACAAAAACATCAAAAAGCGGGGCAGAAAGCATACCAGCATGGCAGCCGCTGCGGCACTTGCCGTGATTCTGATCTCCGGTACAACCGCAGGAGCTGCGTATATCAGTGCACATACCGATCTGCTTGGCAATGTGTTCGGACAGCAGAGCCGTACGACAAAAAAGCTTATGATACAGTCGTAGATAATGGAAAAGGCGGCACGACTGTGACGATGCCGTCAAGAGAATATGTGGCAGTCGATGAGGCACAGGCAGAAAAACTGGTGGAGCCTTACGTAGAAGATTTAAATATCACAAGAAAAATCGGAGATTACACCCTGACGATCATCAATAATATTTCGGATGGAAATGCAGGTGTTCTGTCTCTGAAACTGGAAAATCAAACGGAATCAAAGCCATTCATGCAGATGAAGGAACAAATGAGGCAAAAGGTGCTTATTTTACACAGGATCGTGACTTCTATTTCTATCTGGAAGGTGCAGATGAGAGCCTTGTAGCAGACAAAATGACGATCGACAGCAAAAAGAGTAGCGACACCTGTTATTATCTCTATTCCAGCTATGTCTGCTCTGCTAAGAATACCAATCTGAAATTTCATCTGGAGCAGTATGGAAAACCAGTTTCAGAACTGAAAGATAATGATATGGCTACGCAGAAAGAAGACATTGCACTTGGAATCGGAAAAATGCCGCTGACCAGTGCAGTGAATCCAGAAAACAACAAAGAACAGTTTGCTTATTCAGCAATTTCACTTTCCCTGAATCTGGCAAATGGATTTGGACTGGACGATGAGATCCAGAAAGAAGACGGACAGACCTTTGTAGATCCATATTACCTGAAAAACTGGTGCTGAAATACAAAGACGGAAGCGAATACACCGTTCTGGATGAAAATGTGGACAACACAAACTATGTCTGCGGCGAAATGGAAAACGGAGATACCATCAAGATCGTGTTTAACCGCATGGTGGACTGGAGCCAGGTGGAGACGCTTGTTGTAAATGATGTGGAAATTTCGGTTCAGTAGTATAAAAAGAGATGCCAAAGAAAGAACAATAAAAAGTTGTGGCGGAGGTTTGTGTAAATGTGCAAATGAACGCCATAGAAATGATTTTATAAAATATATAACGCCATGATGATTCGAAAACAATCTCCTGACACGCTGCGTTTCCTGTTCGGTTCGCTCGCCGGTTAGCCGCCCTTCGCCTAAACTCGCCTCTTCGAGGCTCAGACAGCGGCTCCTTGGGGCGGCAGCATCGCAAACCTCACGACGGAAGCCTTGCTACCGTCAGAGCGATTTGTTTTCGAATTCATCATGGCTGTATTATTTTACGCACCATGTTTTACAATGCAGTTCGTCTGCACATTACTAAAAGCTCCTGGCTTGCCGGGGGTCGCTTAAGCGGAACAGTCCTTCAGGCCAAAAGGCAGAACACGAAAAAACAGAAACACTGTAACGGTAGTAAATTTCCATCACTGTGCCTCTGCTTTTTTACTATCTTGATGCGGAACGTTTTGATTCTAAAAACTTTCTGCGTGCACCAGCGTGGCAAAAGGCTGTTTCCTGCCAGCGTGTAAAATATGATATGAAGTGTTTTTAAAAACTATGGCCGTTCAAAAACGTACAGCAATGTGCAAAATGAACAATTCCAGGGAAGGCACTTTTACGTGCCCTTCTGCGGAATTCGTTCATTTGCACATGCAATACTGTTCATTTGTAAACAGTATTTAAAAACACCTGACATTTCCATTCCTTACACCTGCCGGGAAACCAACGGTAATTTTTTATTTTTTAAAGGAAGCTCTCTTTCTCAGCTTCGGATCCAGAATTTTTTACGGATACGCAGATGGTTCGGTGTTACTTCAGAAGTTCATCGGTATCGATGAAGTCTAGGGCTTCTTCCAGGCTTAAGATCTTAGGCGGTGTCAGTTTCAGAGCATCGTCAGATCCGGAAGCACGGGTGTTGGTCAGATGTTTGCTCTTGCAGACATTCAGCTCGATATCCTCGGCCTTACCGTTCTGTCCGATAACCATACCGGCGTAAACCCTCTCGCCAGGTCCGATAAACAGTGTACCGCGTTCCTGTGCGGCATACAGACCGTAGGTAACGGACTCCCCGGCTTCGAAAGCGATCAGGGAACCCTGTTTGCGGTACTGGATATCTCCTTTATAAGGTGCATAACCGTCAAACATGGTATTCATAATACCATTACCCTTTGTATCGGTCATAAATTCGCCACGGTAACCGATCAGCCCACGGGAAGGAATACAGAACTCCAGTCTTGTGTAACCGCTGCTGGCAACGCTCATGCCCTGCAGTTCACCCTTTCTCAGAGACAGCTTCTGGATAACGGTACCGGAGAATTCTTCCGGAACATCCACATAAACCAGCTCCATTGGCTCTAATTTCTTGCCACGTTCATCTGTTTTATACAGAACTTCTGCCTTGCTTACGGCAAATTCATAACCTTCACGACGCATGTTCTCGATCAGTACGGAAAGATGAAGCTCACCACGGCCGGAAACCTTGAAGGATTCGGTTGTCTCGGTTTCCTCGACACGCAGGCTGACGTCTGTGTTCAATTCCTTGAACAGACGGTCGCGCAGGTGTCGGGAAGTGATAAATTTACCGTCTCTTCCGGCGAGCGGACTGTCGTTTACGATGAAATGCATGGCAATCGTCGGCTCGGAGATCTTCTGGAACGGAATTGCTTCCACATGATCCGGCGAGCAGAGTGTGTCACCGATGTGCAGATCAGCGATACCGGAGATCGCTACGATGGAGCCGATCGTTGCTTCGTTTACTTCTACTTTATTCAGACCGTCAAATTCATACAGTTTGCTGATCTTTACTTTTTTCTGTTTGTCCGGATCGTGATGGTTGACAAGAACGCAGTCCTGGTTCACGCGGATCGTTCCGTTTTCAACTTTGCCGACACCGATACGTCCAACGTATTCGTTGTAGTCGATGGTACTGATCAGAACCTGAGTTCCGGCAGTTTCATCACCCTGCGGAGCAGGAATATAATTTAAGATCGTCTCGAACAGCGGAACCATATCTTTTGGCTCGTCATCCAGACTTAAAGTTGCATAACCGCCTTTTGCAGAAGCATAAACAAACGGGCAGTCAAGCTGTTCGTCGGAAGCATCCAGATCCATAAAAGTTCCAGGATCTCATCGATGACTTCATCCGGTCTTGCTTCCGGACGGTCGATTTTGTTGATACAGACAATAACAGGCAGATCCAGATCCAGTGCCTTACGCAGAACGAATTTTGTCTGCGGCATGGGACCTTCGAATGCGTCTACAACGAGGATAACGCCGTTTACCATTTTAAGGACACGTTCTACTTCGCCGCCGAAATCGGCATGTCCGGGAGTGTCGATGATATTGATTTTTGTGTTCTTGTAAAATACGGCGGTATTTTTGGATAAAATGGTGATACCGCGTTCACGTTCAATATCGTTGCTGTCCATAACACGTTCGGCTACTTCCTGATTTGCTCTGAACACACCGCTCTGCTTGAGCAGCTCATCTACTAATGTAGTCTTGCCGTGGTCAACGTGTGCGATAATGGCAATGTTGCGTACATCTTCTCTAATCATAAATAATACACTCTTCCTTTTGTATATGTTGTTTTTCGTTTTTCGCATCTAAACCACTACAGAGTTTACCACATTTTTCGCAGATTACAAGGGATTTAAAAAAATTTTGAAGAAAAATCGGAAAACAGACATATTGAAACCATCCGCAGAATATATAAAACTATGCGGTGTTGCAGATGAAGACACCGGAAAATACAAAAAAGAGCTTCATAGGGAAGGGAGAACTGTTATTTATGGCAGATAAGATTATTGAAAACAATCAGGTAACGATCATAGGAGAGGTTGTGTCACCATTTGTATTCAGTCACGAAGTATTCGGGGAAGGTTTTTATATGGCTGACATACTGGTCAAGAGACTGAGCGACTGTTCCGACTGCATTCCGGTTATGATATCGGAACGCCTGATTGACGTAAGCAAAAGATTATCGAGGAGAATATGTCCAGATCAACGGTCAGTTCCGTTCATACAACCGGCATGAAGAAAAGAGAAACCGTCTGGTACTTTCTGTATTTGCAAGAGAAGTCAGCTTTGTGGAAGAAGAGACCGATAAAGCAAAGACAAACCAGATCTTTCTGGATGGCTATATCCGCAAACCGCCGGTGTACCGGAAAACTCCACTTGGCAGAGAAATCGCAGATCTTCTGATCGCCGTCAACCGGCCGTATGGAAAATCGGACTACATTCCATGCATCTGCTGGGGCAGAAATGCCAGATTTGCGGCGGGATTTGAAGTCGGTGGCCATGTACAGATCTGGGGACGTATCCAGAGCCGTGAATATGTGAAAAAATTAGAAGGAGAGGAAGCACAGAAAAGAGTGGCGTATGAAGTGTCCGTCAGTAAATTAGAGTATATCTGAGAAGCAGAGATCTGCAAAGATCTGATATTCTTGCTTTTTTTGAAAAAATGGTGTATAACTGTTCAAAGATATGTGAAACATTCTTGAATTTTTAACGAGGTGCATAATGGATAAAGGTTCTATACATATTTACTGTGGCGAGGGAAAGGGGAAAACCACCGCAGCGATCGGACAGGGGATACAGGAAGCAAGTCAGGGGAGAAGCGTTATCATTATACAGTTCATGAAGGAAAGAAATGCAGAAGCAATTGGTTTTGTGCAGCGTCTGGAGCCGGAGATTAAACTGTTCCGTTTTCAGAAGGCAGAAGAGGCATTTGAAGATCTTCCGGATGCCGAAAAAGCAGAAGAGATCAAAAATCTCAAAAATGCACTCAATTTTGCAAGAAAAGTACTGGTCACGGAAGAGTGTGATGTGCTGATTCTGGATGAAGTTCTGGGACTTGTGGAAGCAGGGGTGATCGAAGCAGAAGAACTGCGTGCCCTGTTTGAGGCAAAGGGAGAATATACCAGTCTGATCCTGACAGGGATTTATCCGGCGAAAGAAATCTGGCAGTATGCAGACGAAGTGACGGAGATGGTCACAGCATATAAAGCGGACAGTAGCGGACAGTAGTGGAATCTTCTACGCTGAGATAAAAAGTCAACCCGGCAGTTGACAATATATTTTGACAATGATAAGATTATAAACAAATCAGTGTCTGCACGGAGAAGTACGTGCGTACCGGTTTGAGTATCAAAGGGGGCAAATATCTGTTGACCCCGATATCATGTATAAGTTTGATAGAGGTTGCGTGTTTCAAGAGTAAGTCATCCGATGTATTCAGGTACAGGCGAAGGTGGCCAAAGGGGAAAACGCCGAAAGCTGGATTGCACCTGAAGCTTGCAGCTTGGGCATGGAGCTAAGAACTCTATGACTGTCATCGAATGACGATGGGGCGCTATCTGAAAGAATACAGTTTTTATCATTTGTTTATTCTTTGGGACAGACCTGATCGCTCGGGTCTGTCCCTTTTATGATACAGAAGCTGTTCTGTTCAAGTCAGATGCACCTGGGATCTGTCATATGGTTCCGGCAGGCTTTACTGACATTTACCCGACAGGATCGCTGTGCACTCTACAGTACAAGTATCAGTTTTATAGCGTTTCAGCCAGTTCAGATTAGGAGGAAAAACTATGGCTATTTTTACAGGAGCAGGTGTGGCAATTGTAACACCGATGCATGAAAACGGAGACGTAAACTACGAAAAATTAAGTGAGATTCTGGAAGAGCAGATCGCAGGCGGCACAGATGCCATCATCATCTGCGGAACAACCGGAGAATCATCCACACTGACACATGAGGAACATCTGGATGTGATCCGCTATACCGTTGAAAAAAGTGGCAAAGAGAATCCCGGTTATCGCAGGTACAGGTTCTAACTGTACAGCAACTGCCATCTACCTTTCCCAGGAGGCAGAGAAGGCAGGAGCAGATGGTATTCTTCTGGTAACTCCTTACTATAATAAAGGAACACAAAAGGGACTTATCGCTCACTATACTGCAATCGCAGAGTCTGTAAAACTGCCGATCGTTCTCTATAACGTACCGAGCAGAACCGGCTGCAACATCCAGCCGCAGACAGCCGTATATCTTGCAAAAAATGTAGAAAATATTGTGGCGATCAAAGAAGCAAGCGGAGATATTTCACAGGTTGCAACTCTGATGCAGATGGCAGACGGATGCATTGATCTGTATTCCGGAAATGATGACCAGATCGTACCGATCCTGTCCCTGGGCGGAAAAGGTGTTATCTCTGTACTGTCCAATGTAGCACCAAAAGAAACACATGACATTGTTGCTCTTTATAATGAAGGAAAAGTAAAAGAAAGCTGTGATCTGCAGCTGAAGGCACTGCCTTTGATCCATGCACTGTTCAGTGAAGTTAATCCGATCCCGGTCAAAAAAGCTCTCAATCTGATGGGAAAATAGGTCGGACCGCTTCGCGGACCGCTCTCCGAGATGGAAGAGGAACATGCAGCAAAACTGGCAGAAGAGATGAAAAAGTTCGGCATCAAACTGGCAGAATAATGGATAATGCCAGAGTTACTATGTAACGGAGCGATTCGTAGGCATTATTCTTACATGAATGTAAAGCGAGGAAAAAGCAATGGTAAAAATCATTATGCATGGCTGCTGCGGACACATGGGTCAGGTGATCTCACAGATCGTAAAAGAGGATGCAGATGCACAGATCGTAGCAGGCATTGATCCGTTTGATAACGGAAAAATGGAATACCCGGTATACAAAAGCCTGGAGGACTGCAAAGAAGAAGCAGATGTTGTAATCGATTTCGCATCTGCAAAAGCAGAGGACGCACTGCTTGATTACTGCGGAGCACACAAACTTCCGGTTGTAGTCTGCACAACAGGACTTTCAGAAGAACAGCTTCAGAAAGTGGCAGAGACAGCAAAAAAGACTGCCGTCCTGAAATCTGCAAATATGTCTCTTGGAATCAACACCCTGCTGAACCTGTTAAAGAGTGCTGCAAAAGTACTGGCAGAAGCAGGATTTGATATGGAAATCGTTGAGAAGCATCATCGTCTGAAACTGGATGCACCGAGCGGAACAGCTCTGGCACTGGCTGACAGCCTTAATGAGGCACTGGGGAATGCCTATCATTATACTTACGACAGAAGCGACCGAAGAGAAGAGCGTGATCCGAAAGAGATCGGTATTTCTGCAGTACGTGGCGGTACGATCGTTGGTGAGCATGAAGTGATCTTTGCCGGCGAAGACGAAGTGATTGAATTTAAGCATACTGCATATTCCAAGGCGGTTTTCGGAAAAGGTGCCGTACAGGCAGCCAAATTCCTGGCAGGCAGAGAGCCTGGACTGTATGATATGCAGGATGTGATCGCAGCGAACGCATAAAGAAACAGAAAACCAGAATGTCGTTTTATCATCTTTTGGATGGTGAAACGACATTTTTCGCTAAAAAGCTTAAGGGGATAAAACAATCGTAAAAAGAATGGAGGAAATTTTATGTACAGACGATTTCTGACGGCAGGAGCAGCTGCAATGCTTGCAACCGCACTTTTGTTATCCGGATGCAGCAAAAAACGCAGATTGATACCGCAAAACAGACCGAGACGCAAACGGTAACAGAGAGCAGCACGGAAAGTGAAAGTTCCTCTGAAACGGCAAAAGAGACACAGGCGAAGGGCAGCACAAAAGAAACAGCCAAAAAAGAAAGCAGAAAGTGAGACTGTAAAGAGAAAGAAAGTACATCAGAAAAAAAACAGGGAAACACAGACTGACAAGGAGAGTGCCGGATCGGAAAAAGAGACAAAGCAGAGCACCGGAAGCAGCGAAACAGTGAACTCTTCGGAGGTACATACCGTGATCGGGACGCTGGAAGAGCTGAGCATGGATCAGGTAGTGTTGCTTTCCGATAATGGAAATGAGCTTGCGTTTTCCACGGATGATGTAAAAATCGATCTGCCGTCCGGTATCCGGGTCGGCAATCTGGTTTCTGTAGATTACACCGGAAAGATCACGCAGAAAGGTACCAAAAAGGCAACTGCTGTGCGTATTGCGGGATCGGCTGATGTTTTCGAGAGCGATGCAGAAACAGAAACGAAGGCGGATGCATCAAAGAAGCAGACGGTAAAAGGAACTCTGGAAAAGATTTCCATGACCGGCATGACGATTAAAACTTCTGACGGAAAAGAAGTGAAGTTCCGGATTGTACAGGTTCCGCTGTATTTAGAAAAAGGTCTCACAAAAGGAATGTCTGTGAAGATTACTTATCGCGGAGAACTGCAAAGCGAGGACTCCGATCAGGAAAGTGTGGAAGTGGTCAGGATCCAGAATGCAGACTGAGGAAAATCGCTGGAAGAAGTGCAGAAAACATGCATTTATGTCGGAATCTGAGAATGCAGATATGAAATCTGAGTTATAAAAACTTTAGAATTGTTTAGAGTTAAACTATTTTTATGTACAGTCAAGTATGCTATGATAATGCAAAGATATCAGGATTATGTGAGTGCAGAGCATGGAATGATCCGCAGAGTATCAAAGTTAATGGCTTTTGACATCAATATCATGCCAGAGGAGGAATCAGGATGGGCGTACAGATTGTATATACAAGCCGCACCGGCAATACGGAGAAACTGGCAGAAGCAGTTTTTTTGCGGCAGTGCCGGTAAAAGAAAAAAAATGTAAAACGAATCGAGGAGAGAACAGAACGGGATGACGGAGAGATGTATCTGGTTGGGTTCTGGACGGATCGCGGGACAGCAAGTTCGGAGATCTTGGATCTGCTTGGAAACCTCCACGGGAAAAAGGTTACACTGTTTGGAACCTGCGGCATGGGGAATGTGCCGGAATATTATGACCGGATTTTAAACGGAGTTGCAGCATTTATCCCGGAGGACTGTGAATATCTGGGCGGATTTTTATGTCAGGGCAAGATGCCGATCCAGGTTCGCAAACGCTATGAGGCGATGCAGAACACTTCCAATACACAGCAGGTGGAGATGCTGCTTCACAACTTTGACGAGGCACTTCTTCATCCGGACCGTCAGGATCTGAAAGCGGTGGCAGATTTTGTGAAAGGATTGTTCTGAAAAAAGATGGGAAAATCAAAAGAAGTAAAGACAAATGCCATGCGTATCCTTGAGAGGAACAAGATTCCGTATAAAGAGTATACGTATGAGTGCGATGAATTTGTGGATGCCCTGAAAGTGGCAGACACACTCGGACAGCCATATGAGCTGCTTTATAAGACACTGGTCACGATTGGAAACAGCAGAAATTATTTTGTGTTTGTGATACCGATCGCCGAGGAGCTGGATATGAAAAAGGCAGCCAAATCAGTCGGCGAAAAAATCCGTTTCCATGATCCATGTCAAAGATATCAATCAGGTCACCGGTTATATCCGCGGAGGCTGTACGGCAATCGGCATGAAAAAGCAGTATGTGACGAGAATTGATGAAAGTGCACAGAAACTGGAGAAGATGATCGTCAGCGGAGGCCGCCTCGGCGTACAGATCGAGCTGAAACCGGAAGATCTGAAAAAGGCAAGCAGGGGAGAGTTTGCCGATATTATTTTCAAACAGCCGGAATAAGTACGGACAATCAGCAGGGATTTCATTCCCATCGGATACCGCTTCCGGCGGATTGTAGAGTTAAACAGCATCTGAGGTAAGAGGCAGATGAAAGAGAAGGAGAAGAAAATGGAAAAAAAAAAAAGAAATGGCTTTCGCTGTTTCTTGCCGTGATCCTGGCATTTACCGGTCTGCCGGTATCACTGATGGCAGCAGGAAATGCAAAAAGCCAGACACAGGAAACAACGAAGATCCTGCCGAGCCAGACATCGGGAGGGGTCAACTGTTTTTCCTACGAATCATTCAGCGGAAAGAGCTGGACGTACAATGATGACGAGGCATATATAGACCTCGGATCATCGAATGAGAAAGCAGAAGAATGCTTTTACAGGGTAACGTTTACGGAAATGCCATCGAAGTTTTTGCAAACAAGAGTCACAACCACGGAAAAGTGAAATACCGTGTGGATGATGGGGCAGAGACACTGGTGGATCTTTATGAGAGCAGCCGTACCACGCCGCAGTCTGTATATAAAGCAGAAAACCTTACGGAAGGTGAACATACGCTCTATGCAGTTACGCAGAAGGAACGCAGTGGCAGTGCGGTAGTCAATCAGGTGGCTTATGTACAGGTCACACACAGCCCGTACATTGCAAAAGATTTTAAACTGGAAGATCAGGGATTTCCTTAAGTGTCGGACAGAGTTATGCAATCTCTTACAGCTATACACCGTCTTATGCGACACTGAACGATATGTCCTATACAACTTCTGATGAAAATATTGCTTCTGTCAGTGCACAGGGAACGGTTACTGCAAAAAAAAGCGGAACGGCAGTGATCACGGCATCCAGCCAGAAGGCAGGGATTTCCAGAACAATGGAAGTGGAAGTGCGAGAGCAGGGAAATACGCTTGGCGGCACCGTCACTGATCATAACACGCAGTACACCCAGAAACGTTTCGCGGAAGTTTCGGTAAAGAAAAAAACCGCAGCGAGACGCTGACTGCCTGGAAGAATGACCGTGCAGTCAGTGAACTGGTCTTAAGTCGATCGGTGGAGATTTCACAAATGTGACAGTTCAGGCATCTGACCTGACGGACGGCAAAAAGAAGATCGCAGCCGAAAATGTGACGGCAACGTTTATTCGTTCTACAAAAGCTTATGTTTATGGATATATATATGGAAATGATGTTCCGGCGGCAACAGAAGAAAACCGTACGGAAGCATCGGATATTCTCTGGCAGAGTACGCCGATCGACATAAAAAGCAGATACACTCCAGCCAGTCTGGGTTGAGTTTGCGATTCCAAAGACAGCAAAATCCGGCACTTACAAAACACAGCTGACCGTAACAGCAGATCAGCTCGATAAGCCGCTGGTGTTTGAGTATGAAGTGCGTGTGCAGAATGCAGAACTTCCGGACAACTACAGAGATACCTTTGATATTGAACTGTGGCAGTATCCGTATACGAGTGCAGAATATTATAACGTAGAGCCGTTTTCCGATGAACATCTGGAGATCATGAAGTCCTCCATGGAGCTCTATAAAAAGCAGGCGGACATGCGATCACTGCTTCGATCATCGAAGATGCCTGGGACGGACAGACGTACAGTGCAAAGGATGTACATTATCCATCTATGATCAAATGGATAAAGAACGGAGATAGCTTTACGTATGACTATACCGATTTTGATAAGTGGATAAGCTTCAACAAATCTCTGGGCATTGGAGATAAGATTGTGCTTTACAGCGTGGCACCGTGGCATAATTCTTTCACTTATTGGGAGAACGGCAAGCTGGTAAAAGAAGGATTTTCTGTGGGAAGCACACGTTATACCAGACTCTGGACGGACTTTCTTACCGATCTTGCCGCACACCTGACCGAAAAAGGCTGGTTTGATGACAGTTACATCGGCATTGATGAGCGTGGATTTTCAGGCACCGCTTTTGACCTGATCGAGTCTGTGAAAAACAAGGATGGGAAATGTTTAAAAACAGCAGGTGCGATGGACAGCTTTGTGGAAAGAAAGACCTCGCCATGCGAGTGACAGACCTGAATGTCGGAGATACGGCGGCAGCCGCACATCCGGCAGATTTTGAACAGCTGGTAAAAGACCGGGAAGCAAAAGGACTTCGCACCACTTTATATTCCTGTACCGGTCACAGACCGGGCAACTTCTCCTTAAGTGCACCGGTGGAAAGTTACTGGTCGATCGTAAATGCAGGCAAATCCGGCACGGCAGGATTTCTTCGCTGGGCGTATGATGCCTGGGTAGAAGATCCGCTCAATGATACCACACACAGCAAATTTGAACCGGGAGATTGTTTCCTGATCTATCCGGACGAAAAAAACAGCACAGAATCCGATCAGCAGAAGCTCGGTAAGACTGGAGCGTATGGCAGAGGGCGTGCGTGATGTCAACAAGCTTGCTGTGATCAAAAAAGAAGCACCACAGCTGGCAGATCAGATTCAAAAACTTTATGCAGGTATTTTAACAACTGCACAGGGCGGACATCCGGCCTTTCTGACCGATGCACAGATCACGACGCTGTCTGCGGAGATGGACACTTTCCAGGCGGGCATTGCCAGTCTGACAGATCAGTATATCAAGCTGACGGGAAGAACGGAAGAGAGCGAAACGGAGATGGAGAGCGAAACAAAGAAGGAGACCGAAAGCGAAACAAAACCGACGGAATCGGAAACAGCCGCAACAGAAAAACCAGATCCGAAGCCGCAGCCGGATACAAAGGAGACAAAGCCGTCAGAGAGTGAGACAAAACAGCAAATGCCGTCCACAGAGATACCGGCAAAAGCAAAACCGGCGAAGGTAAAAGGTCTTTCCGTCAAGGCAGTTTCGAAAGGGAAACTGGTTCTGAAATGGAAAAAGTCAGAAACGCAGATGGCTATGTAGTTTATCGTGCCGATAAGAAAAAAGGCAAGTATAAGAAAGTCAAAGTCTTAAACGGAGCCAGAAAGATAAGCTTCACCAATAAAAAACTGAAAAAGAAGAAGACGTACTACTATAAAGTATGTGCTTACCGCAAAGTGGGCAAAAAAGAAAGTTTATGGCAGTTATTCTGCGGTGAAGAGCAGAAAAGTAAAATAAACGAATACAAAAAAAACAGGAATTATGTTTAGTGAATCAGGATATGCTCCCTTCTGGGCAGACAGGTGAAATAATAAAAAACTTGTCACTCAGGAGGGAGCATATTTTATCTCAGTCGGAGATTGTACTCCCACTGAGAAAGACTTGTTATTACTCATCACTTGCAGAAGTGGGAGTCTTCTCGACTGAGATAAAATACAAATGTTTACTGTAAAAATACATAAAGTGACCGAGATTGAAAAAATGACGGAATTTGTACGAGATGCTGAAAAAAGGAAAAAGTTACATTTAGGATCAAATGTAACGTTGTATGTGCAAAAAAGATATGCTATTATATATCTAAGCCTCAGAATAGTTGTAAAATGCACAAAAATCAGAGAAAAAGTGTGTAAAATAAACGAAAATTAAAAATCCACTTGACTTCAAGTACACTTGAAGTGATAAAATAATGATGAAGGTAAACATTTTACTATATGTAAAACTGTCAAACTCATTCAAAAAGGAGGAAAAGGGATATGAAACAAAAAAAACTGTTGTTCGTTTTACTCGCAGGAGCGATGGTCGTAAGCGGCGGCAGCATTTCTGGTCTGAGGGATTATACCGGAAGTAGTCGCAGCAGCATCTTCTACCGAATGGAACGGACAGCCGGGGGTATTTTCAGGTGAACCGCGAGGCGGCAAGATCGACCTTTACAGCTTTGATACAGCAGAAAAGGCAAAAGCGAAAGACCGGACGAAATCTTCATTTTACCAGCTTTTAAATGGAGATGACTGGAAATTCAGCTGGGCAGTCAAACCGGCAGACCGTATCGGTGCAAAAGATGCCAATTTTAACCAGAAAGATTACGATGACAGCAGCTGGGATAACATTACCGTTCCAAAGAGCTGGCAGACCTATGTAAATAAAGACGGTTCCTGGAAATACGATCCGGTGATCTATTCCAACCAGAACTATCCGTGGATGAATGCAGAAGGAAAAGCTTATAACAAGTACAAAGTAGGCGATGCCCCGACAGAGTGCAACCCGGTCGGAACATACCGCAAGACCTTTACAATCGATTCAAGCTGGAAAGACCGCAACGTTTTTATCAACTTCGAAGGTGTTGGTTCTGCCATGTATCTGTGGGTAAACGGCAAATACATCGGATATGCAGAAGACAGTTTTACAAGAGATGAATTTAATATTACCGATGCACTTGATTTTTCAGAAGGAAACGAGAACGTGATTACCGTAGAGGTTTACCGCTGGTCCGACGGAAGCTACATCGAGAACCAGGATATGGTAAGACTTTCCGGTATCTTCCGTGATGTCTACCTGACATCCAAAGATGACGTGGAAATCCGTGATTATACGGTAGTTACCGATCTGGATGACACTTACACAGATGCAGACCTGAATGTCGATGTGGATGTACGCAATCTTTCCGCAGAGGATGTGAGCGGATGGAGTGTAGAAGGAAACCTCTACGACAGCGAAGGCAAGCTGGTGACAACCACACCGCTCACCGGAACAGTTACTTCTTTTGACAGCGGGACGAAAGAAGCAAAAGTAAGCCTCACACAGCACATCACCGATCCGGAAAAATGGAGTGCAGAGAAACCGAACCTCTACAACCTGGTTCTGGAACTGAAAAAGACGGTGTGACAAAAGAAGCGACACAGACCGATGTCGGCTTCCGTGAAGTGGAGATCACCGATGCAAATACAGACGATGCAAGACTTCGTGTAAACGGTAAGGTTATTACGATCACCGGTGTGAATCGTCATGAGAACGATCCGCAGGATGGATGGTATCTGACGGAAGAAGACATGAGAAAAGACATTGAGCTGATGAAAGAGCTGAACATCAATGCCGTTCGTACTTCTCATTATCCGAATGATCCGACTTTCTACAAACTCTGTGACGAGTATGGTATCTATGTGATGGATGAGGCAAACGTAGAGTCTCACAACGGACGAAGCCAGTACAAAGTGCCGGGAAGCCTTCCGGGATATGTTCAGGCAGCAGAAGACCGTGCCATCAATATGCTGGAGCGTGACAAAAACTATCCATGTGTTATCATGTGGTCACCTGGAAATGAGACGGAGCCGGTGATTCCCTTCAGGCAGAAATTGATTATTTCCAGAATAACGACGACACCAGAGTCGTTCACTATCAGGGCTGGAATGATAATGCAGGCGTAGATGTATGGTCCAACATGTATCCGAACATTGGAAAACAGGTTAAAAATTCAAAGAAACCATATCTGATGTGTGAATACCTGCATGCAATGGGCAACAGCTGCGGCGGTATGAAAGAATACTGGGAAGAAATCCGTGCCAACGGCATCCTGCAGGGTGGATTTATCTGGGATTTCGTAGATCAGAGCTATAATACACCGATTCTGGATTCTGACGGAAACTGGGATGGAAAGAGCACTTACTGGGGCTATGACGGTGACTGGAACCACGGAACTTACACCGATGCAGACGGAAATACCAAGGACTATTCTTCCTGGAAATCTGGAAATACGGACTTCTGTGTCAACGGTATCGTATCTCCGGACCGTACGCTCCAGCCAGAAGCTTATGAAGTAAAGCGTATTTACCAGGCACTGCAGATGCAGCTCAAGGATCTGGCTTCCAGGACTGTTACGATCAGCAACGAATGGATCGATACCAATGCAAATGAATATACCATGAAATGGGAAGTTGTGAAGAACGGAACTTCCGTAGAAAATGGAACGATGGATGTGGATATCCCGGCAGGTGAAAGCAAAGATGTTGTGATCCCGTTCACCACACCGACCGATGCGGCAGCAGGTGATGAATATTTCCTGAATATTTCATTCGTAACAAAGAGTGACGATCAGTTCACCTGGGCAGACAAAGATTTTGCAGTGGCAGAAGCACAGTTTGAACTGGATTTCGCAGGAACCGATGCAGCAGTGGAAGCCGTAGACACTTCCAAACTGGAAGATATCAAGACATTTGAAGAAACCGATGGTGATGTAAAAGTAGCAGGCGATAACTGGTCGGTTTCCTTTGATAAGAAAACCGGTGAGATGACTTCTTATCAGTCAAACGGAAAAGAAATGATTGCAGAAGGCATTGAGCCGAACTACTGGAGAGCTTCTACGGATAATGATAAAAAGAATCCGTGGATGCAAAATGGAAAACAGCAAATGAGAACGTTCAGATCGATGAAGTGAGCGTTAATAAAGAAAACAAAGTGGTTTATGTTTCCGTAGCACGTACACTGAAAAACTGTGCGGATTCCAAAGACCGCATCACTTATGCAATCTATGCAAACGGTGAGATCGTTGTAAAAGCAACCATGGCTCCGAACTCCAACATGAGCAACCTTCAGAGAGTCGGCACACGCCTGCAGCTGGCAGCCGGACTGGACAACCTGACCTGGTATGGCCGCGGCGAGTCGGACAGCTACAGCGACAGAAAGACCGGATACGATGTCGGTGTATGGAACAGCACCGTAGATGAACAGTTTACCAATTATGTTTACGCTCAGGAAACCGGAAACAAGACCGATGTCAGATGGATGGCAGTAACCGATGCAGACGGTGACGGACTGCTGGTTGACGCACAGGATCACCTGCTGGAGATGAGTGCACTGAACTGCACACAGGAAGCACTGGAAGCATCAAAACATCCGTATCAGATCGAACGCACAGACAATACCGTTCTGACGATCGATTATGCACAGATGGGACTTGGAACCGCAAGCTGCGGACAGGCAACCCTTTCCAAATATCTGCTTGGAACAGGTAAAACTTACAGCTATACTTACCGCCTCAAACCGACCAGCAAATCTACAAGCGAAGAGCTGATGACAGAGAGCAAAAAAGAATTATGCAGATGAAACCGCACTGCTGAACGGCATCAAGATCGGTGACCAGGAACTGGATGGATTTGATAATGACATCACATCTTACAGTGTAAACGTTTCTTCCCTGTCCGGAACAGTTCCGGAGATCACAGCGGAAGCAGTATCCGAAGATGTAAAAGTTGAGGTCACAAAACCGGAAAGTCTTCCGGGCACAGCAACAGTAAAAGCAACCGCAAAGAGCGGATTTAGCAGAACTTACACGATCGAGATCAAGAATGATACTTCCATTCAGCTCTCAGATCTTGGATACGATACTGCAAGAAGTACATCCGGATACAACGGAATCCATGTAAACGAGGACAATGCAGGTACAGAACTTGACCTCTATGTGGAAGGCAAACGTACAAAATTTGAAAAAGGATTTGGTGTCAATGCCGATTCCGCACTGTATTTCGATGTTTCCAAACTGAATGCAACACGCCTTCAGGGTTATGTCGGAATCGATGCTCATAAAGCAAAAAACACAGGATGGAGCGTATCCGATCATCAAACTGGACGGCAAAGAAGTATGGAAAGGCGAGCTGATGAAACATGGTCAGAACGCACAGTACTTCGATATCGAGATCCCGGCAGGAACAAAGGAAATCTGCCTGTATGCAGACAAAAATGTCAAAGACGGACACGATATGGTGAGCTGGTGCGATACCAAGGTTCAGTTAAGCACAGAAGAACTGACGACAGCATCCCTGACCTTAAAAGAAGATGCAGCAGTCAGAATGGATCGTTCTGCAAATATTCTTTATAATGTTCCGGCAGGCATGACAAAAGCACAGCTCTTTGAAATGTTTGAGCTTGGCGAGGGTGAAACCTTATCAATGGAAGATCCGTACAATGCATCCTTTGACGAAGACGGAGCACCGGTAGCAACCGGATATCTCGTAAAACTTCGCAAAGACGGTACGGTAGCAGATACCGTAACCATGGCAGTAAACGGTGATGTGGACGGAAGTGCAAACGGAACACTGGATATCGCTGATATCAATATGCTCCGTGAAGTACTGGCAGGCAATGCAACATTCGATGCAGTCAATACTTATGCAGCCGATGTAAACGGTGACGGAAAAGTAGATCTTGCCGATCTGGCAGCACTGAAAGTACTGGCAGGAATCGGAACAGACATCGACGGTGCAAAAGAAGCAGCAACCGTAAAATTAACGGCAAAAGATAACACAGCACAGGAAAACGGAACTGTAGAAGTGACAGGAAGCATTTCCCAGACATCCGAGAGCAGCAGTTCTGCAATGATGGCAGGAAGCTTCACACTGAAATACGACACAGTAGCTTATAAATTTAACAGCATCGCACTGGCAGACGGTGTGGAAGGAAATATTTCCGTAAAAAGAAACAGCAGACGGTGTGCAGGTAGTTTACGATCTGACAAAAGCAGTTGCAGCACAGGCAGATCTGTTCAAAGCAAGCTTCAACCTGAACGAAAATGCAGAAAAGAAAGAGACAAGTTTCTCCATTGAAAATCTGACGATTTCGGAAAAGATGCACAGATCGATGCTTCCGCAGAAGAAGTAAAAGTAACACCGGCAGGCGGAAAAGATGTAACCGTCTACTGACCAGAAATATGTATACTTAACCGCAAAAGTAGACGAAGCAAACGGAGTATACGGAACCGATACCGAAAAATCCGATAAATACGGTCTGTTATACATGGACGTGGCAAATTCCTCATCCGGATGGGGCGGATTCCATGTCAACGAGTACGATGGCGGCACAAGTACAAACAAAGGCGAACTGAGCATGAACGTTGACGGTGCACGCAAAGTCTTTGCACAGGGCTTAAGTGCAAATACCGATGCAACTCTGACCTTTGATTTAAGCGGTATCAAAGCAGAACGCTTTGAAGGTTATGGGTATCGACTATACAAAATCAACCAAGACAAATCGTGATGGTGCAAACTTTATCTTCTATAAAGACAGTATCAGCGAAGAGAATAAACTGGCAGAGAGCGGTGTGATCCTTCAGCCGGACAATGCAAAACTGATGAACGTTGATCTGACAGGCGTAGAGAAACTGATCATCTACATCGATAAAGTCGGCGGAAAGAATGATGACTGCGTAGACATTGCAGATGCAAAAGTTTATGTAAAAGAAGACGATAACACACCGGATCAGCCATCCAAAGACGAACTGGAAGAAATCAAAAACCAGGCAGTCGCAGCAAAGAACGATGCTGAGACCGCAGCAAAAGCCGCAGAAGCAGCAAAAGCAGATGCAGAAGCAGCAAAAGCAGATGCAGAAGCAGCAAAGGCAAAAAGCAGAAGAAGTAAAAGCAGCCGCAGAAGAAGCAAAGAAAGCCGCAGAAGAAGCAAAGGCAGCAGCCGATGTTGACAAAGCAGCAGCAGAAGCAGCTCAGGCGAAAGCAGAAGTTGCACAGAAAGCAGCAGAAACTGCAGAAGAAGAGGCAAAGAAAGCACAGACCGCTTCCGAAGCAGCCCAGGCAAAAGCAGAGGCAGCACAGAAAGCCGCAAAAGAAGCAGAGGATGCAGCAAAGAATTATGCAAACGATGCAGAAGCAGCAAAACAGCCGCGGAGGTAGCCAAAACAACAGCTGAAAATGCAAAAAGGATGCTGAGACCGCAGCAAAAGCAGCAGAAGCAGCCAAAGACTCCGTAAGTGCACAGAAAGGCCTTTGCAGAGGCAGCCGCAGGTGCTGCAAAGGCAAGTGCGGATGCAGCGAAAGCAGCCCAGGCAATGCAGAAGCCGCAGCGAAAGCAGCCGAAGAAGCACAGAAGAAAGCAGAAGAGATCCTTGCGAAAGCCCAGAAAGAGGCAGAAGAAAAGAGATCCGAAGCACAGAAACAGTTAGAAGAAGTGCAGGCAATGCAGAAACGTCTGGAGAGCCAGCTGGCTAAGACAGAATTTGCAGCTAAGAAAGTGAAAGTAAAAGCTGTCAAAGGTGTTAAGAAGTCTGTGAAAGTCAACTGGAAGAGCGTAGAAGGAGCAGACGGCTATGTGATTGAATATGCTAAGAAAGCAAACTTCAAAGGCAAAGACCGTTACCGTTTCCGCTTCCAGGAAAGCAAAACGATCAAGAGACTTTCCGCAAAGAAAACGTACTATGTAAGAGTCAAAGTATACAAAGTAGTGGATAACGAGAAAGTTTACACCGCTTACAGTGCAAAGAAGAAAGTACGCACAAAATAAAATATAAGAAATAAAAAGCCGGCATTGCACAGTGTTTAAATGTTGGCATCCAAAAGACAGAGCACGTGACGGAATTGCTGCCGTCATGGTGCATCTGTCTTTTGTCTTTGTCCGGCATTCTTCAGATCAGATGTGAGATGATGTTCACTTTTGCAGGCTGTGGGATGCAATATTCCATCTGCTCTGACAGATTGAAAAAAGAGAAAAATATTATATCATGGTATTAACAATATCGGGAGAAGGGAAAGTGGCTATGAAAAAGTTTTTGGGACGATTTTTTCTGCTTTTTATGATGATTTTGCTGATCGGGGGATGTGCACGGCAGAAAGAAACGGAAAATGTAATGAAAAAATCCGACAATCAGGAGAAGGTCATGCGATATGTCAATTACAGCAGGTTTTCGGGGACGGATCAATCATCTGAAATTAAAAAGCAGTGCGGAGCAGACGATTGCCTGTTATCTGCTGGAGGGGCTGATGCGGATCTATCAGTATGAACTTCAGTATGGCATGGCGGATCGCTATGAAATTTCGGAGAATCAGAAGGTTTATACGTTTTATCTGCGGGATGATGCCTGTTACAGTGACGGTATGCCTGTCACGGCAGGCGATTTTCTTCGGGCTTTTCAAAGGCTGATGGAGCCGGAGAATTTTAATTCTTATGCAGCGATCATAAAAAATGCAGAAGATATTTATCAGGGAAAAAAAGAAAATCGAAGAATTGGGCGTGACGGTGCTGGATGAGAAAACGCTTCAGATCGAACTGGAGCATCCGCAGGTTCAGTTTTTGCAGCTTCTGGCACTTCGAAGTTTTGCACCGATAAGAGAAGATGCAGCAGAAATATTGCGGCCGGAAGACTGCAACGGACCGTTTACCCTGGAAACGTGGAGTGAAGATCTGGTAGGTATGAAAAAGAATCCCTATTGCTGGGAGCGGGACAATATCAAACTGGATAAAGTGGAAGCCGTGTGTCTGGAGTCATCCGATGAAGCATACGAAAGATTTGTAAAAGGAGAGGTCGATGTGATGCCGATCCCGTTAAAAGGAGCGGAAAAATACAGTGCCGGAATTCAGAAAAAGTGATGACCGGGATTTGTGAAAGTCTTTATCTGGATCTGCAGACCGAAGGACCTTTGCAGTGCAGGGAATTTCGCCAGGCGTTAAATTATGCACTGAACCGGGTAGAATACAAAGAAAATATGGACAGTGATTTTCTTGTGCCGAATGCACGTTATGTTCCGGAAAACGGCCTCGGAATTTTGAAAACTTACACAGAGAATTATCAGGATCTGCCATGTACAAAATACGGAAATCAGAAGCTTGCAGAAGAAAAGCTCGGCGAAGCACTCAAAAAATGAATATTTCCGGAGCGGAAGATGTAAACATCAGGTTGCTGGTCAATGATGATCCATGGAGCATACAGGAAGGAACGGAAATCAAACGCCAGTGGGAGAAAAAACTTGGAATCTCGGTGGAACGGGAAACGGCAACCGGAGATGCATTCTGGGCAGAGAAAGACAACGGCACGGTTACGCTCACGGGCGTTATCGCAGAATATGCAGATATGATGGCGTATCTGCAGAGCTGGAATTACGATTATACCTATGGAGAAGAGGGAAATCAAAGTGATACGGTGCAGAAATGTTTAAGAGATGCCGAGAGGCAGACGGATGAACAGATCAGACTTAGTACCTTATATAAAGCGGAGAAAGCACTGATGGAAGATGTGCCGATGATCCCGCTGCAGCTTCGAAAAGAAAGCCTGTTACTGAACCGGAATCTGACCGGTTTTGAGACAAGCATGAATCTTGCAGGTGGAGGATATGAGTTTTTATATGCGGATTTTAAATAGAACAGAAAAAATCGAAGGTTTCTTTTTCTTGCTGCGGTGTTTGCTGTATGTACTGCAGCAATGCTGACCGTTCTCATGATGCCGCAGAAACAGGTGGTCTGTAAGGGAGAAGCAGATTTCAAACAGTTTGGACTGCAAAGCGGAAAAGCAGTCGATCTGTGCGGAGAATGGGAGTTTTTTTGAACAGAAATTCATTGCTACGGAGCTGGATGAAGAGCAGGTTTTCAGGAAGTTTGTCAGGGTGCCTTCTTATATGCCCCGAAAAAATGCAGGGATGTTCAACTGGGGAAGTTACCGTGTAAAACTGAAAAACTGTCCGCCGCAGTTTGACGTTTCTGTGAGCCTGAAAGGTATGCCGGCGGCTTATCGGATTTATCTGAATGGAAAATGTATTGAAAAAAAGCGGAGTAGTTTCTTCCAATCCGGACGCACTGAAAGTCAGCAGGGATACATCGATCAGGACGACCATTACGCTTCAGTCTTCGGAATGTGATCTGATCATAGAAACAGCGGGATATCTGCTTCCGGGGTTGTCTTTTACACCGCGGATCCAGGAGGAAAGCGTGTGGAGTGAACAGTATGACCGTTATCATACCTGGATGATCCTGTTGCTTGGCATGCATATGTTGTTTTTATGTTCTTATTTATTGCAGCTGAAGATCACGCCGGACAGCGGTTACAGCAGAAGTGTTTTTCTGGTGCTGTTCTTATTGGCCATCCGTATGATCTATTCCGATGCAGCGTTTTCGGCAGTCATAGGCGGGACTTTGAAATATTATGATCTGATTCTGTTTTCTGTATGCGTGATGGAAAGTCTGGTCTGGGAATTTCTTCTGAAAAACGGTTATAAAAAAGACCGGCAGAAAAAGATTTCGGAATTCGGGAAGGGATTCTGATCACCGGTGTCATTGTGATGAGCCTTGCAGCTTTTGAAGGGATTTTATCATGGAAACTGACCATGGACGTGGGTGTCTGGCTGGTACTGCTGATCCGCTTTGCAGGGTATCGCAAAAAAGAAGAAATATCCGGAGAAGATATGATCTGGGAAATAGGCATATTGCTTTTTGTATACTGGGATCGTATTGTCAGATTTTGCACATATCGGCATGCTTCCTTATAGTGGAGGTATTTTCATGCTTGTCGGAGTGATCGCTTTTGATCTGAGTGTCAATGTCATTGACCGCTGGCGTATGAATAAAATTCAGCAGAGGGCACTGGAGGCGGCGAAGATTGAGCAGAAGCTCCAGGAAGCCCGGCTGGAGCTTGCACTGCATCAGATCAAACCGCATTTTTTGCAGAATGCCCTGATGTCGATCAAAGTGCTCTGCCGGACGCGTCCGAAAGAGGCAGAACAGGCGGTCTACGATTTTGCCGTATTTTTGCGGGGAAATATGAATGCACTGGAATCTGCAGAGATGATTCTGTTTCGGGAAGAATGTAAGACGATCGAGCGGTATCTGCACATTGAAAAGATGCGTTTTGGGGAGCGTCTTCAGGTTCAGTGGGATCCTCAGGAAGAAAAGTTCCAGATACCGCCGCTGACGATCCAGCCGCTGGTAGAAAATGCGGTATGTCACGGAATCTGCCAGAAGATGGAGGGCGGCACCGTACAGATCCGAAGTTTTCGAAAAACGGAGAAATCTGTGTTCAGATCCTGGATGACGGGGCAGGATTTGACACCGAAAAACTGAAAGATGCGGACGGGATTGCCATAAGAAATCTGAAGCTGCGTCTGAAAGAATTTCTAAATGCGGATCTTGAGATTGAGAGCAGAAAAGGAGAAGGGTGCAGGCAGACAATACATATTCCATGGGAGGAGACAGAAGATGAAAATTATTCTGATAGATGATGAACCATTGATCCTGGAAGAATTAAGCTATTTATGTGAAAAACACAAAGATATTGAAATTTGCGGAAAATTTGTAAACCCAAAGCAGGCATTGCAGTACGTTGCCGGGCATCCGGTGGATTTTGCATTTTGTGATATCAGGATGCCGGGGATCACGGGACTGGAACTGCTGGATCAGATGCACAAAGAAAACCGGATCTTCAGGCAGCGTTTGTCACAGCATATGACCAGTACGCATTTGATGCCTATCAGCTGGATGCCTGCGATTATCTGCTGAAGCCGTTTGGACAGGAAGAGGTGGACCGTGCACTGGATAAAGCAAGAAGGCTGGTAAGAACGGAACAAAAAGATGAAATGCAGCTGGAAATCCACACGTTTGGCAGATTTGATCTGTTTTTAAACGGTCACGCGATTGATTTTAGCAGCAGAAAAGCAAAAGAACTGCTTGCACTTCTTGTGGCGAGACGGGGCGGCATTGTGGAAATGGAATTTGCCGTGGATCTGTTATGGGAAGAAGAACCGTTCAGTGAACAGGTGAAAGGACGTTTCCGAAAAGCAGTGATGAACCTGAAAAATACACTGCGGGATCATGGACTTCTCTGGATGCTTCACAGCGAGCGTGGACGAATGTATCTGGAGACAAAGGGCGTTTCCTGTGATTATTATGAACTGATGGAAGGGCAGATCCATGCAGCGGAAAAATTTTCAGATGAATTTATGGCACAGTATTCCTGGAGCGAGGCCTTTCTTCCGGTTCTGGAACGTCAGGCCGGGATTGTAATGTCAAATTACAGTAATTAAAACAGTAAACACTTCAAAAGGAACACTTGGAACACTTGCTTTCCTATACTTTTTTCAAAAGGGAAAAAATCCCGGAAAAGGAGGAAAGTAAAATGAAAAATGTAACCAGAAGTGTTCGTTTTGTTTTGTCCATGGTTCTTGTCATGGCAATGGTTCTGACTTCCATCGGAAGCTTCGGAACAGTCGCAAAAGCACAGACCGGCAGAGCAGCGGACGGATTGAAAGGAATCTACCGTATTTATCACACGGAAGATGCCACGCAGCGAATGGCTCCGGGAGCGGACCAGGCATCCGAGGGTAATACGCTCTGGCTGTGGGAACAGGGATCAACTGCTCCGGCAGACTGTGAGATGTTCTATTTTGAGCAGGCAGAGGACGGAAGCTATTACTGGTACAACAAGCAGGATGCAGAGCTTGTCATGCAGGCAGATACTTCAGTTGTCAGCCTTCAGAGAAAGAATGCCGCATCAGCAAACCAGAAATGGACGATCGAGAAAGTGGCAGGAACAGAAGATCAGTATTATCTGAAAAATGGTTCCCGTTATGCAAGTACTTCTGCAAACCGCCATGCACAGGTAAGTATGTCCGATACGGCACAGGCATGGAGACTTGCAAAGGTAGAGCCGGAAGTGAAACTCTCTCTTGGCAGCAGTACCATAAGAACCGGTGAGAGCACAACCGCAGCTGTGACCGGATTTGACGCAGACGGCGAAGAGCTGGATGGAAGCAAAGCCGTGATCACCAGTGAGAATCCGGATATCGCAGAAGTTTCCGGAAATACCGTTATCGCAAAAAAGTCGGAACAGCAACGATCAAAGCAACATTTGAGGGCACAGAAGTCAACACAGAGCTGACCGTTCTGGAGACATCAAAAGAATGGCCGGGCGTTTATCGCATTGATAACGTAGAATTTGCCGGTTATCTGATCGAGCCTGGAGCAGACAATGTAAACGAAGGAAACAACCTGTACCTGTGGAATACAGCACTGAATCAGACACGTATGTGGGTATTTACGGAAGCCGGGGACGGTTATGTATACTGGCATCCACGCAACAATGTATCACTTGTGATCCAGGGAGGAGATCTGGATTCTTATCCTTCCATGGCAAAAAACACAGGCGAGGATACACAGAAGTGGAAGATCATCAAAGATGAGACAAGCGGAAATTACCGGATCCAGAACAAAGCATCCGGAAAATATGTTGCAACCGTAAACGATGCAAACTGGCAGCTGATCCAGATGAAAGAAGAAAGTGCAAAGACATCCCTGTGGGTCATGAATGAGCTGAAAGCGACCATCAGCTTGGAAGTTTCTGCAGGCTATCTGCAGACCGGAAAAACAACGAATTTTGCAGTGGTTGCAAAAGACGCATCCGGAGCAGCGATCAGCAGCGGTATCCGCACCGTAAGCAGCCATCCGGAAGTGGCTTCTCTGGAAGGCAATCAGATCAAAGCTCTGAAACCGGGCTATACGGATATTACGAGTTATCTTACAACAGGCGGAAAAGAATATACTTCCAACACGATCCGTGTTTACGTTACCGATGAAGCACCGGTATTTACCGGAAAAGAATGGTACAAAGATATTTCTACTGCAGAAGTAAACAGAGAGCCTTCTCATGCAGATTTTGTTCCGTATCAGGATGCAGACACTGCATTTAACAGCGAGAAGAGTGCACTGGATGACCAGAATGAGACGGCAAGTACTTACTATAAACTGCTGACGCAGAAAGAATGGGATTTTGCACTGATAGAAAATCCGGAAAAAGCAGATGCAGCGGACGCAAAAGGTTATCTGGAAGAAACACTTCCGGAGGAAGCAAAAGCAGATTTCAGAAAGAATTTGTACCGCATGCATGGCAGACTTATCGAAACGCAGATAAGACCTTTAAATATTTTGATGAAGCAATCTATACAAACAGTATCTATCCGTGGGGCAGTGCACAGGGAAATACCATCGAGTATGATGATCCTCAGGCACCGACGCACTATAATCCGGTAGGATATTACCGTACTGAGTTTGAACTTCCGGAAAACTGGGACGGACGTAAAGTATTTCTGTCACTGAAGTCCGTAAGATCTGCTTATTATCTGTTCATCAACGGAAAACAGGTTGGTTATACAGCAGACAGCTTTACGGCGCATGATTTCAATATCACACCGTATCTGAACAAGAATGGAAAGAATACGATCGCACTGAAAGTATATCGCTGGGGCATCGGAAGTTATCTGGAAAATCAGGATTTCATTCAGCTGAGCGGTATCATGCGTGACATTTATCTGTATTCCAAAGACAGCCGTGCAGAGCTTCGTGATTTCTTTGTACAGACAAGCTTTGCAGACCGCACAGACAAAAACAGCGATGTTACGATGAACGTGGATGTTGATGTCCGCAATCTGACAGACAAAGAAGATACCAGCGGCTACACCGTAGATGTCAAACTGAAAGACATGGACGGAAAGCTGATCGGTCAGGATACGATTTCTTATGATAAGCTGAAAGCACTTCAGGGTGTGACCGGTGCATCCGATCCGAATGCAGCAGATGCAGACGGCGAGAAAAAAGTAAACTTAGGTGATCGCAAAACAGCAACGATCGAAGTTAAGAATCCGAAGAAATGGTTCCCGGATACACCGAACCTGTACATGGTAACGCTGGAATTAAAAGACAGCACCGGAAAAGTGATCGAAGCAGAAGCAGAACATGTCGGTTTCCGCGAGATCTATAAAGTAAACATCAACGATGCAGAACAGGAACAGATGCAGATCACAGGACAGAAGATTATCTTCCGCGGTGTCAACCGTCACGATGCCAGCCTGGAAAATGGCAGTGCCGTGACAAATCAGGAGATCATCGATGATCTGAAACTGATGAAACAGTACAATGTCAATGCAGTCCGTACTTCACATTATCCAAATGCAAAGATTTTATATGATCTGGCAGATGAACTTGGTATTTATGTTTATGCAGAAGCAAACGTAGAATCACACTACGGAGCATATGGCGATCATAAAGTGCCGATCCCTGGAGGGGACAGCCGCTGGGTAACTCCGGTTCTAGATCGAAACATGAATATGCTGGAGCTTCTGAAAAACCATGCATCCATCATCGGATGGTCTTATGGAAACGAAGCAACTTACACAAGATGCCCATTAGACAATACTTACTGCTTCTGGGCAGCAGCAATGGCAGTTCTGAACCGTGATCCGAGCAGACTGCGTATGTACGAACGTGAATCCGATGGTTATTATCATCGTTATCAGAAGGATGCAGGAGCTGATCCATGGGGCATGGAAACCAGAAGCAAGAATATTGTGGATGTTCACAGTACACAGTATCCGGAAGCAAAGAACGTAGAAAGCTACGCGAAAAACACAAACTACAAACTGCCTTATTTTGAGCAGGAATATGCACATGCAATGGGACAGTCTTTCGGAAGTTTCAATGAATTCTGGAAACTGAACCGCACATACCCAATGTTCAGGGCGGATTTATCTGGGATTGGGCAGACCAGTCACTTGCAACCACAAGAGAAGACGGAAAGACATTCTGGGCTTACGGTGGAGACTGGATGGATGCGAGCTCCAATGCAGATGCATTCTGTGCAAACGGTGTTCTGTTTGCAGACCACACACCGTCCGCAAAAAGCCGTACAGATGCGTTACGATCATCAGCAGGTGAACTTCTATCTTGAAAACGAAGATGCGAAAGTAACCGATGGAACGATCAAAGTAAAAGTCGTAAATGAACTGGAAAACAGCACCCTTGAGAATTACAATATCATCTGGAGCCTGAAAAAGACGATGAAGAGATCGCAACAAAGACCACCTCCTTAAATACACCGGGTATGGACGGAGAAACCTTTGGAGAAGAAGTGATCACGATCGATCTGCCGAAAGTAAAACCGCAGACCGGCGATACTTACATGCTGGAGTTCTCCGTGCAGAATAAAGTAAAACCGGATTGGGATGCAACGCTCACCAAATACGACAATGTAGTGGCACATGAGCAGTTTGACCTGACTCCGGAATACAAGGAGACAAAAGTACTGGATTACGATGACATGTCTGAGTTTACCAAAGCAGAAGATGACGGTAATACAATGAGCATCGAAGGTGTTACAAAAGACGGAAAATCCTACGCACTGAAAATGGATAAGACAACCGGTATTCTTTCAGATTACACGGTGGACGGCAAAGTCGTTCTGGAAAAAGGTCCGGTACCGAGCTTCTGGAGAGCACAGAACTATAACGACACACCGGTTGCATACAACCGCAATCTGCGAAATACCGATGACAACATGGAACTGGTGGACAGTCCGGTTATCACACAGGATGAGAATGGAAAGCACATCCGTGTAGCATTAAACGTAAAACTTACGGTTGATGCAGAACAGACCTACTCTATGATATTTACGGAGATGGAGAAATCGTAGTCCGCTCTGCCTTTACACCGAGAAGCAACTTTGCACCGGGTACCGCCGGAGCACAGGCACTGCCGAAAGTCGGTGTCCGCATGACTGTTGCAGCAGGATACGAAAATCTGGAATACTTCGGAAGAGGTCCGGAAGAAAACTACATTGATCGAAAGACGGCAACCGATGTCGGTGTATACAGGAGTACCGTAACAGATCAGTTTGTAAGCAAATATGTGAAACCACAGGAAAACGGAAACCACACCGATGTCAGATGGACATCACTGACCGATAATGACGGAAATGGTATTTTAGTTGCCGCAGACGGAACGGTAGAATCTTCTGCACTTCATGTAAAAGCAGAAAATATCAATCCGGTTAGCTGGACCGATTATCCGTATAACAACCAGACCATTCGTCATTCCACAGAAGTTCCGATGGATGAGCAGACTTATCTGTGCCTGGATGCGATCCAGCGAGGAGTCAGCAATACAGGATTCTTTAACCATATACCGCTGGAAGGATTCTATCCGACAACCAAGCAGAATGCAGATGGAAGCTACAACACTTATGCAGAGAGATTCCGCATTGTTCCGGTTACTTCCGATACGGACAAGATGGAAGAAAGCAAGGCAGGTTTTGAAGCAAGTTCTGTAGCAGGAGAACTGGAAGAGATCAAAAACCAGGCAGTCGCAGCAAAGAACGATGCCGAGACCGCAGCAAAAGCAGCCGAAGCAGCAAAAGCAGATGCAGAAGCAGCCAAGGCAAAAGCAGAAGAAGTAAAAGCAGCCGCAGAAGAAGCAAAGAAAGCCGCAGAAGAAGCAAAGGCAGCAGCCGATGTTGACAAAGCAGCAGCAGAGGCAGCCCAGGCAAAAGCAGAAGTTGCACAGAAAGCCGCAGAAACTGCAGAAGCAGAGGCTAAGAAAGCACAGACCGCAGCAGAGACAGCACAGACAAAAGCAGATGCAGCCCAGGCAGCCGCAAAAGAAGCAGAGGATGCAGCAAAGAATTATGCAAACGATGCAGCCGCAGCGAAGACAGCAGCCGAAACAGCCAAAACGACAGCAGAAACTGCAAAGAACGATGCAGTACAGGCAAAAGAAGCAGCAGAAGCAGCCAAAGACTCCGTAAGTGCACAGAAAGACCTTGCAGAGGCAGCAGCAAACGCAGCGAAGGCAAGTGCAGAAGCAGCGAAAGCAGCCCAGGCAATGCAGAAGCCGCAGCGAAAGCAGCCGAAGAAGCACAGAAGAAAGCAGAAGAGATCCTTGCGAAAGCCCAGAAAGAGGCAGAAGAAAAGAGAGCCGAAGCCCAGAAACAGTTAGAAGAAGTGCAGGCAATGCAGAAACGTCTGGAGAGCCAGCTGGCTAAGACAGAATTTGCAGCTAAGAAAGTGAAAGTAAAAGCTGTCAAAGGTGTTAAGAAGTCTGTGAAAGTCAACTGGAAGAGCGTAGAAGGAGCAGACGGCTATGTGATTGAATATGCTAAGAAAGCAAACTTCAAAGGTAAAAGGCCGTTACTGTTTCCGCTTCCAGGAAAGCAAAAACGATCAAGAGACTTTCCGCAAAGAAAACGTACTATGTAAGAGTCAAAGCATACAAAGTAGTGGATAACGAGAAAGTTTACACCGCTTACAGTGCAAAGAAGAAAGTACGTACAAAATAAGAAATAAAATTATGAGGTGTTCCATAGAATACTGGTCATAAAAGAGGGGCACCGTGACGGTAAAGTTTCTGTCACGGTGTCTCTTTTTATAGAGATGAATAAAATGCAGGAAATCGCAGTGATGGATTATCATCAAGCTGCATAGAGACTCTTACGAAGAAGGACAAAAATGACAGTACCATATGAGATGGAAAGATGGTACAATTGTCATAGCGACCACTTACTCGGCAAGTAGCGAAGCGGATTGTGAATATCCGCTTTACGTGGCATCCAATATAGAAAGAGAGGAAGAGCATATGAACGAACTGTATGAAGCCATTGAGCAGAAAATCAAAGCTTCCGGATATCCGAGAGCGATTTCCGGAGAAGATGTATACAATGACATCTGCGAACAGATCGAGGGAAAAGAGAACGGAACCTATCTGCTTCTGTCAAAATTTGAGGAGGATGTGGTGTTTGAATACCACATCACGATCCAGGATGAGGATTTCAACCTCGGAATTCTGACCATGCGGACACCGGAAGGTGTGTTTGAAGCAGATTTTGATGCGTGAATCAATTAAGGTGCATTTTTCAGGGGAAGAAGGTAAAACAGGGTATATAATCCGGTTCAGTTTTGACGATATTCGACTAAGGTAAACGTTTTGCGTTCGGATTTTACAATTCCCTCCGCCTTTAATTTTTTCAGTTCCCGCATCATGGCACTGCGGTCAACGGAAAGATAATCGGCAAGCGTACTTAAAGAAAAAGGGCAGCGTAAAGCTGTCTGAATGCTGCTCCTGTGCAAGTTTTTCGAAATAGCACAGGAGTTTTTCTTTTGTTGTTCGCTGAGAGAGGATTTCCAGATGTTCGCCAAGGGCGATCGCTTTTCTGGAAATTAGCTGAAGAGCATTGCTGACTAAAAGACTGTGAAAACTGCAGGCATTTGGGCAGCGTCTGATCAGGTGGGCATAGTCGATAAACTGGATCTTGCAGCTTTTGGTGCAGATCACCTGCAAAGAATCGCCGTTTGGTGACAGGGCGGAAAGTGCCGAGCCGAAGACATCTCCGGTTTTCAGGTATTCCAGAATGGTCTGGCGGCCGTCCAGGTGTGTGCGGATGATGGCGGCTTCTCCTTCCAGAAGATAGCCGATGCGGTCGGGATGGTCAGCATAGAAACAGACAGTCTCGTCGGTGGAAAAGGACTTCTCAGATGCCTGAAAACAGACCATCATGCGATTGTATTCTTCCGGTGTGATACCGTCAAAAAGGGAAAGTTTTGTATTCATAAATACCTCCGTTTTTTTCTTTTTCCGTGCAGAAAAAAGCGTTTGCAGTGTTGTAGAGATGCTGGTCGCAAAAGGGAAAAAGCTTATAGGAAGAAAATATGCATGTGCAAATGAGCGAATTCTCCGAAGGGCACGTAAAAGTGCCTTCTTGGGAATTATTCATTTTGCACATTGCTCAATATCGTCACTGAGCTTCTTCCTTTTTGTCGACCAGCGTCTTTTTATACACTTCAAATATTGTACGTTTGTACAGAAAGAAGATATAGACTCCGTACCGTGGTTGCCTGCGAATTTTCGAACACTTGCTGCGTTTTGATGGAAAAAGTTGCATATGCAACAGAAGATTCTGCTGATACAAAGTATAGTATAAACATAACAAAAAAGCAAATGATAATTTAAACATAATAAAAAGCTTAAAGCTGCACAGGGCATTTTAAAACAAGAATAAAAAAATGCAGCTGTGAAGATATAGAGCATTCACAAAACCACAGGAGGTAAAGAATAGCTGAACAAAACTTATAAAAATATATAAACAACTGTTGAATTTTGTAGGTTATTAGTATAGAATAATATTGAAAGGAAGTGATGCTTTGAGTAAATATTATTCTATACATGAATTTTCAAAAATTATAGGTGTATCTGCACAAACGTTGCGAAATTGGGATTCTAACGGAAAACTTCATCCGCATCATACTACAACAAGTGGATATAGATATTATTCTGATGAACAGCTCAGCCAAGTAATGAATGTAAAGCCTAGAAATCGCATTACAATCGGATATTGTCGTGTTTCAAGTCATAAGCAAAAGGATGATTTAGAACGACAGATTGATAATGTGAAAACATATCTTATGGCAAAAGGACAACCGTTTGAGATAATAAGTGATATTGGTTCTGGCATGAACTACAAGAAAAAAGGACTTCGGGAACTAATCAAACGCATTTCGCAAAATCAAGTTGAAAAGGTTGTTGTTTTGTATAAAGACAGGCTTTTACGTTTTGGTTTTGAGTTGGTAGAATATATAGCTTCGCTATATAACTGTGAAATTGAGATTATTGACAATACTGAAGAATCTGAGCAACAAGAACTCGTTGAAGATTTAGTACAAATAATCACAGTATTCAGTTGTAAGCTACAAGGAAAACGAGCGAATAAAGCTAAGAAACTTGTTCAAGAATTGATACAGGAGGAAGAAACTGATGGTAAAAGCCGTAAGGGTAATGTTAGAACCTAATAATGTACAACAAACTAAAATGTTTCAATATGCAGGTGCGGCAAGATTTGCTTATAACTGGGCTTTAGCCAAGGAAAAGGATAGCTATGAAAAAGGTGGCAAGTTCATTTCGGATTCAGAGCTTAGAAAAGAATTTACAAGGCTTAGGAATTCTGCTGAATACGCGTGGCTACAAAATGTTTCCAATAATGTAACCAAACAGGCAATTAAAGATGCTTGCATAGCCTACAAAAACTTTTTTCAAAAGTTTGCAAAAACATCCGAGATTCAAGTCTAAAAAGAAATCAACGCCTAAATTTTATCAGGACAACATTAAAATACAGTTTAGTGACACCCACGTTAAATTTGAGGGATTTTCTTCCAGCAGGAAAGCTAACAAACAAAAGCTGAACTGGGTAAGACTTGCAGAACATGGACGTATTCCCACAGATGCTAAATATAGGAATCCGAGAGTATCCTTTGATGGATTGAATTGGTGGATTAGCGTATGTGTGGAATTCCCAGACTGCAAGAAAAATCTAAATAATGATGGTATAGGAATTGATTTGGGAATTAAGGATTTGGCGATATGTTCTGATGGTAATACCTACAAGAATATAAACAAAAGCCAAGTAGTTAAAAAACTAGAGAAATGCAGACGCAGGTTACAGCGTAGAGTTTCTCGAAAGTATGAGAAAAATAAGAAAGGAGGAAGTTACTGTAAAACTAACAATGTAATCAAAAACGAAAAACTTTTACTTAAAGTGAATCATAGATTAACAAATATTCGTAAAAACTATTTGAATCAGACCACATCTGAAATCGTAAATCGAAAACCAAGATTTATCTGTATCGAAGATTTAAACGTTAGTGGGATGATAAAAAATAGACATTTATCTAAAGCGGTTCAGAATCAGGGATTCTTTGAATTCAGAAAACAGCTTGAGTACAAATGTAATAACAATGGTATTCAGCTCATTGTAGCTGATAGATTTTATCCATCATCCAAACGTTGCAGTTGCTGTGGGAAAATAAAAAAGGATTTGAGATTATCTGATAGAACATATAAATGTGAATGTGGAAATGTTATAGATAGAGATTTCCAGGCATCACTAAACCTAAAAGCTTATGGAGAAAAATTTGCAAGCTAACAATGAAACGTTAATGCAAATATGTACGGATACGTTAATTCGGAATTTACGCCTATGGAGAGTACAAGAACTTGTGAGTAGTATCTGATTCGACATTACAAAAGCATACTCGTTGAAGTAGGAATGAAACATAAAGGTTTATAACTTTTTATAAGTTTTCAGTAACGGTATGCTATGAAAACATTAAAGCTTAGAGATGATTTTTACTGGGCGGGAATCGTGGATGACACGCTCAGAGTTTTTGATATCATTATGTATACGGAGTTTGGCACAACCTACAATTCTTATGTGCTCAAAAGCGGCGGGAAGGTCGTATTATTTGAAACGGTAAAAGAAGCTTTTTTGAGGAGTGGATGGCAAAACTCGGCGAAGTGATCGACGTGACAAAGATCGATTATCTGGTGGTCAATCATACGGAACCGGATCATGCGGGCAGTGTGCAGCGTCTGTTGAAATTAAGTCCGCAGCTGAAGATCATTTCCACAGCCTGTGCGGCCGGGTTTTTAAAGGAAATTGTGAACGGAGAATTCTGCAATCTGATCGTGCATGACAACGAGACGATGAAGATCGGGGACAAAACGCTGCGTTTTCTGCTGGTTCCGAATCTTCATTGGCCGGATACGATGTACACTTTTATTGAGGAAGAACAGGTGCTTGTGACCTGTGATTCCTTCTGGCTCCCACTATGGATTTCAGGATGTGCTGGTCAGCAAGGTGACAGACCAGGAAGGCTATATGCGGGCAACGAAATATTATTTTGACTGCATCATCGGACCGTTCAAACCTTTTATGCTGAAGGCTCTGGAACGTGTAAGAGAGCTTGATGTTTCGATGATCTGACCGGGACATGGACCGGTGCTGGATTCCGGGATTGATTTTATAGAGGAGACTTACGAAAGATGGTGCACCGTAGTTAATCCGAATAAGAAAAAACGGTAGTCATTCCTTATGTAAGTGCCTATGGTTATACAAAGCAGATCGCGGAAAAGATTGAAGAAGGCATCAAAGCAAGCGGTGATATTGATGTGCGAAGCTACGACATGGTGACAGCAGATCAGGCAAAGGTACTGGAAGAGATTGGATTTGCTGATGGTATTTTATTTGGAACACCGACGATCGTTGGAGAGGCGTTGAAACCGATCTGGGATCTGACCACATCTATTTTTGCGGGAACACATGGCGGGAAACTGGCAAGTGCATTCGGCAGCTACGGCTGGAGCGGAGAAGGCGTGCCGCATATCATGGAGCGTCTGAAACAGCTTCGCATGAATACGGTGGATGGACTTCGCATCCGTTTCCGTCCGGGAGATACGGAGCTTGTAGAGGCTTTCGAATACGGCTATCATTTCGGTTCTCTTTTGCAGGATAAAAAGACAGAGAAAACGACAAAAGGCAGTCGAAAGCTTGTGAAATGTCTGGTGTGCGGAGAAATTTTTGATTCTTCCCTGGAAGTATGTCCGGTCTGCGGTGTCGGACGTGAAAATTTTGTGCCGGTGGAAGAAAAAGAAACTACTTACCGAAAAGACGGCGATGAATTTTATGTGATCCTTGGAAACGGTACAGCAGGACTGAATGCGGCGAAAGCGATACGGGAGCGGGATAAGACTTCTTCGATTCTTATGATCTCGGAGGAAAAATATCCGACCTATAACCGTCCGATGCTGACAAAAGCCTTAAATGCCGGACTTGAGATCAGTCAGATCCAGGTGGAACCGGAGAGCTGGTATGAAGAAAATCAGGTTTATCAGATCCTCGGCAAAAAGATCATTTCGGTGGACAAAACGGAAAAAGAAGTGACACTTGAGGATGGCATGCGTCTGAAATACACGAAGCTGATCTATGCACTGGGAGCAAAAAGCTTCGTCCCTCCGATTCCGGGAAGCGAAAAAGAGCAGGTGGCCGTGATCCGTACTCTGGAAGATGCAGAAAAAATCGGGCAGATGATCCCAAAGAACGGACAGACAGTCGTGATCGGCGGCGGTGTGCTTGGACTTGAGGCGGCCTGGGAGCTGAAAAAGGCAGGATGTCAGGTGACCGTTCTTGAGGCGGCTCCGGTTCTGATGGGAAGACAGTTGGATGAAGGTGCGGCAGCGATGCTTGGAAGCATTGCAGAGAGTGTCGGTATCAAGGTCCGCACCGGAGTAAAGATCGATCGGATCGAAGGGCAGGAGCGTGTAACGGCCGTTCGTCTTGCAGATGGGGAAGAAATCGCAGCCAATCTGGTGCTGATCTCCTGCGGTGTGCGTGCAAATACAGAACTCGCAGAACAGATGGGACTGAAGGTAAACAGGGCAGTTGCTGTAAATGAAAAAATGCAGACCAGTGAAAAAGATATCTATGCATGCGGAGACTGCGTGGAATTTGAAGGGGAAAATGCAGCACTCTGGGCCGAGGCAAGTGAGCAGGGAAAAGTCGCAGGAGCAAGTGCAGCCGGGGGAGTGCGTGGAATATCAGAAAGTACAGATGCCGCTCTCCTTTAACGGTATGAATACTTCCCTGTATGCGATCGGAGATAACGGCAGAAACAAAATCTCCTCTATAAAACACTGGAGATCTGTGACAGGAGCAAGAAGCAGTATGAGAAACTGTATTTCCTGAACGGAAAGCTCTGCGGTGTGATCCTGATCGGAAATGTATCAAAAATGGCAAAACTGACAAAACTGATGGAGAGGAAAGCAACATTTGCGGAAGTGATCCTGGATAAGGAAACAGAAAGTTATTGATTTTACCGTTGTAGTGGGAAGAAAAATATTATATAATCAAGGCAGGTGGTGTCGAAGGCAGGGACCACCTGCCTTATATTAATGTTTACAGAATTGCGAGCGTTACTTTGTAACGAAGCAATTCGCAGGCATCCGTTGAAGTGAAAAGGCCAAAAGATTTTTTGCTTCGACATCTGCATAAGAAGGTATGAAAAAAGAGGAGCGTGGTAGCAAATGTTAAGAATAGGTATGCTGACCAGCGGCGGCGACTGTCAGGCACTGAATGCAACAATGCGAGGAGTAGTCAAAGGTCTCAGTGCAAATGTGCAGGAACTCGAAGTTTATGGATTTGATGACGGATATAAGGGACTGATCTACGGGGAATACCGAATGCTGACAGCCAAGGATTTTTCCGGAATCCTGACTCAGGGCGGTACTATTCTCGGTACATCCAGACAGCCATTCAAACTGATGCGTGTCCCGGATGATAATGGCCTGGACAAGGTTGAAGCAATGAAGCAGAATTACTACAAACTGCGTCTGGACTGCCTGGTGATCCTCGGGGGAAACGGAACACAGAAAACAGCAAATCTGCTGCGTGAAGAGGGACTGAACATCATCCATCTGCCAAAGACCATCGACAATGATATTTATGGAACGGATATGACATTCGGTTTCCAGAGTGCGGTTGACATTGCGACCGATGCAATTGACCGTATCCACACAACCGCAGCATCCCACAACCGTGTATTCTTAGTTGAAGTTATGGGACACAAGGTCGGCTGGCTGACGCTTCATGCAGGAATCGCCGGCGGTGCGGATATCATTCTGCTTCCGGAGATCCCTTACGATATCGATAAGATCATCGAAGCGATCCACAAGAGAGCGGCATCCGGGCATGGTTTTACAATTCTGGCAGTTGCAGAGGGTGCGATCTCCAAAGAAGATGCAGCCCTTTCAAAGAAAGAATTAAAAGAAAAGATCGAAAAAAAGAGAAAACATCCATCCGTATCCTACGAACTGGCAGACCAGATTTTCCAGAAGACCGGTATCGAAGTGCGTATTACAGTTCCGGGACATATTCAGCGTGGAGGAGAACCGTGTCCGTATGACCGTGTACTGTCAACCAGACTGGGTGCAGAAGCAGCAACTCTGATCATGAAAAAGGAATATGGTTACATGGTAGGTATCATCAACGGCAAAGTCAAGAAAGTACCGCTTGGTGATGTAGCCGGCAAGCTGAAGATGGTATCTCCGGATGATCAGCTGATCAAAGAAGCAAAATGCATCGGCATCAGCTTTGGTGTATAAAACCGAGACGGTATCGGATGGGAGTCACTTCACATCTGATGTAAGGGCAGAGAGTCTGCCACAGACATTTTTGAAGTATTTAGAAACAGAGGGAAAGCATGAGCTATACTGCTTTATACCGTAAGTTCCGTCCTGACTCCTTCCAAGATGTGAAGGGCCAGGACGCAATTGTGCGGACATTAAAAAATCAGATCAAGGCAGACCGCATCGGACATGCCTATCTGTTCTGCGGTACCAGGGGAACCGGTAAAACGACCGTGGCAAAGATCCTTGCAAAAGCGGTCAACTGTGAGCATCCCATTGATGGAAATCCCTGCAACGAGTGTGAGACCTGCAAGGCGATCGCCGCTGGAAATTCCATGAATGTGATTGAGATCGACGCAGCTTCCAACAACGGTGTGGACAACATCCGTGAGATCCGGGAAGAGGTTGCCTACTCACCGACCAGCGGCAAGTACAAGGTCTACATCATCGATGAGGTGCATATGCTTTCTACTGGTGCGTTTAATGCCCTGCTCAAGACACTGGAAGAACCGCCGTCTTATGTGATCTTTATTCTGGCGACAACCGAGGCCCACAAGATTCCAATCACGATTTTGTCCAGATGTCAGCGGTATGATTTCAAACGGATCGCCCGCACGACGATCGTGGACCGTCTGCGAGCTGATGGATGAGGAGCAGGTCGAAGTCGAAGATAAGGCTCTGCGTTATATCGCCAAAAAAGGCGACGGTTCCATGCGAGATTCATTAAGTCTTCTGGATCAGTGTATTGCCTTTTATTTAGGAGAAAAGCTGACGTATGAGCATGTCCTGGATGTACTCGGTGCGGTGGATACCGATGAGTTCAGCAAACTGCTGCGGGAAGTGCTGGACGGGGATGTTACGCAGGTGATCCTGCATCTGGAAAATATGATCATGCAGGGACGTGATCTGACGCAGCTTGTAAACGATTTTACCTGGTATCTGCGAAACCTGCTTCTGCTTAAAAGTTCCGATAATATGGAAGATGTGCTGGATGTCTCCGCAGAGAATCTGGAGCAGCTGAAAGAAGAGGCAGCGATGGTGCGAGATGATACGCTGATGCGTTATATCCGCATTTTTTCAGAATTGCAGAATCAAATCAAATATGCAGGATCCAAGCGAGTGATGCTGGAGGTGGCACTGATCAAACTGTGCCGTCCGCAGATGGAGCAGGATCAGCTCTCCGTACTGGAACGCGTGCGGAGACTGGAAAAGCAGCTGGCATCGGGCGTGGTGGTAAGACAGCAGGGCACCGGTGGTTACACACCGGAGGGCAATTTTGACTATCAAAATCCGGTAAATGTGGCGGCTCCGGGAGGCATAGATCCAGATGGAACAGCAGGCAGCACAGACCCGGCAAAGCTTCAGCAGGCAGCACCGGAAGATCTGCAGAAGATCGTCGGTATGTGGCGGACGATCCTGGCACAGACTTCAGGGCGTTTCCGTGTGGTTCTGGCAAGTGCCATTCCGAAATTTAATACAGAAAAAGAAGATGGTACGCTTTATATCGTATTTTCTGATTTTCTGGGAGAGACTTATGTCAATGATCCGAAGAAAGCAGAAGTACTCGAGCAGATCATTGCAGCGAAAACAGGCAGGCAGGTCAAAGTCAAGATGATCCTGCAGGCAGATGAGCATGTGGCAAATACCAGACTTTCCAAAGTGCAGGTCGAGGAGGCACTTGAAAATTTGGTTCATGCAGATATAGAACTCGAAGATGACTAATGATTCGGCACAGGTCGGAGCACTTGCTGCGAAGACCGTAAGAATATGATTCAGGTGTGCAAAAATCTTATTGCAAAGCAATTTTTAATGGATTTTTTGCATCGTAACTGCGAAGTATTGAGCAGTTGCGAAGATGATTAATAGAAAGATTATTCAGGAGGATTAGAAAATGGCAAAACGTGGAGGATTCCCGGGCGGAGGTATTCCGGGCAATATGAATAATCTGATGAAACAGGCGCAGAAGATGCAGCGCCAGATGGAAGAGAATCAGAAGGCTCTCGAAGAAAAAGAATTTACAGCAGCAGCCGGCGGCGGCGTGGTAGAAGTGACGATCTCCGGTAAGAAAGAAGTGACCAAAGTTTCGCTCAAAGAAGAAGTTGTAGATCCGGATGATATCGAGATGCTTGAAGATCTGATCATGGCAGCTACCAACGAAGCTCTGAGAAAAGTAGAGGAAGAGACCAACGCAGTCATGTCAAAACTGACAGGAGGACTTACTGGTATGGGCGGAGGATTCCCGTTCTGATGGATTATTACAGCAGTCATATCACAAAACTGATCGAAGAACTGTCAAAACTGCCGGGTGTGGGGGCGAAATCAGCCCAACGCCTGGCGTTTTCATATTATTAACCGTCCGATCGAGGAAGTGCAGCGGCTCTCGGATACGATCATCGATGCAAGGAAGAACGTCAGATACTGTAAAGAATGTTTTACGCTGACAGACGATGAGCTCTGCCCGATCTGCAAGAACGATGCAAGAGACCACAAGACAATCATGGTCGTGGAAAATACAAGAGATCTGGCGGCGTACGAGAAGACCGGCAAGTATGACGGTGTCTACCATGTTCTGCACGGGGCAATCTCACCGATGCTCGGCATCGGACCGGGGGACATAAAATTAAAAGAGCTGATGACAAGACTTCAGGGCGATGTCAATGAAGTGATCATTGCAACCAATTCCAGCCTGGAGGGCGAGACAACGGCCATGTACATCAGCAAGCTGATCAAGCCGACCGGCATCAAGGTGACGCGGATTGCAAGCGGCGTTCCGGTGGGCGGCGATCTGGAAAATATTGATGAAGTCACCCTGCTGCGTGCCCTGGAAGGCCGCGTGGAGCTGTAATGAGGACAAAATGCATGCAAGATCAGTCATGCAGTTTAAAAGTATCTGCGAAGAAAGGCTATAGCCGGGAGCAATTTCGTCAATGGCATGAGCGATCCCGCGGGAAATCTGCGAGGCGAGCGGCATCACGGCAGACAGCCGTGTTGACTGCAGTACCAGATGTGAAAACGGAGAAAAGGATGCTACGATTCCGGTTACAAAAAGTCACCGACTGCAATCAGATTTTTGTCGACGCCGGCACCGGGACAAAGACTTCCTTTGCCGGCCGTAATGCAGCCAAGATGTTCTTTTGTTCCAAAGGAAGCATCGACAGCGATCAGCGGATGATCCGGAAAATGTAGATGGATCGCATCGATGGTTTCCTCAAGATTGAGGGCATGAACAGGCATCTTCAGTGTACCAAACACGGGGATGCTTTTTTTGTACCGTTCTTCCAGGGCACTGCCGACCATCGGACCTAAGCTGTCACCGGTCACACGGTCACTTCCGATGCATAGAAGGACAGGTGCGATATCTGAAAAACCGTTTTTTATCAGAATTTTAGAAAGATAATTTCCGAGAAGCTCTGCGGTATCGGAAGAGCCTGCATTAAAATAGCAGATCGTATCGGAAGAAAACATGATTGTCATCCCTCTCTTAAAAATTTGTAAAGCGGACATTCACAATCCGCTTCGCTGCGTTCAAATCGACAGATGTGAAATTTGCCGTGTTAAAGGCTTTTACAGTGTATCCGAAAAAAAGGAAGGTTTATTCGCATCAATCCGATGAAAAACATGTCGGAAAGTTCTTGAAAAGTATCCCACGGATTGCTAAAATTTGCAGATTCTTTGTGCTACGATAGGGGCATCAGCTGGAAGTAGTATAAAGGAGGATTGGGAGTATGATCGAAATGGTTTACAGGGGAACCTCAAAGGACGGAAAGGGAAAGGAACGGACAGGCCTGCCGAAAAATATCCGGCAGATCGGAGATGCAGGATCAGATAAAAGGGTTTATATAGAAGATTATGTGATCACATTTCTGGAAAAGACAGGCTGTGCGGTGCTGCTCGGTGAAGTCTGGCAGAACGAAAACATGAAGTGTCTGTTTGCGGACGGAGCCGTAGAGATCGCAGAGGGTGAACCAAACGATGATATGTGGGAGAAAATCTACCGGGAAATGAAACAGTATTTTCCGGGAAGAGAAGTGATCGGCTGGGCGAAAAGATGGAGGATCCGGAAGAAGAACCGGATGAGAAGCTCTTTGATCTGCACCGGGAACAGTTTCCGGGTGAGGACAGGCTGCTGTTTCTGTATGACAGCGAAGAAAATGCCAGCGTTTTCCTGACGGAGAACACCGGGATTCGAAAGCAGAGCGGCTATTACATCTACTACGAAAAAAACGAACAGATGCAGAGCTATATGGTAAAAAGAAAATGAAGGGCAGTCCGTGGAGGCGGAATCAAAGAATCAGGATGGAGCCATCCAGAACTTCCGCAGACGGATCGCAAAAAACAACAGGACGCACAGAACGTGGAGCAGGAGCAGAAAAGCAAAACTCCGACGATGGTGCGTTTTTATATGGTGCAAGTATGTTTCTGGTGCTGACGATCCTGGTGATCGGGGCGACGATGGTCAACAACTATAATCGCATGAAAGATATGGAAGTGACGCTTCAGGAGATGGCACTTGGAAGTGATGGGCAGAGCAGTGGCCTGTCAAAAGGAACCGAAAAACAGAAAGAAACGGATGCTTTGGCAGCTTCGGCACAGGCAGAAGGAGAAATTGCAAAGGAGAGTGCCGCAAAGGATGAGACCGAAAAGACCTGGATCTTAAAAAAGAGAGCAGTACAGAGAGCAATACGACGACAACAGGCGATTCCACAGACAATATGGGAACAACAGGCAGCACAGGAACAGCGGGAAGCAGCACAGCAACCGATGGAACAGGAGGTGCCGGAACTTCCGGTAGGCAGGATAGCACCACATCCGGCAGTTCCTCTGCAAATAACCGTGCGGCATCCTCTTCGGATGTGACGAAGTATCAGGCAGAATACACGGTGCGGGACGGCGATACGCTGGCGATCGTCTGCCGGATGTACTACGGAAATCTGGACAAGCTTCAGGAAATCTGTGATCTGAACGGCATTACCGATCCAAACACGATTCTTCCGGGACAGAAGATCGTGCTGCCGTAAAAAGAATAAGGAACGTAAAGGCATGGTTGACTATCCCATGCCTTTTAAACTATAATAACAACATTGCAGGGTACTTAAGAAGAACTTTTGCAGAGCATCAGGAAAATTTCAGAATTGGCACAGTAAGGACGAAATGAGGATGAAAATAAAATTAAAAGAATTATTCAGAAAAAAAGAGGATGATCTGGATTTGGATCTGGACGAAGAGCTCAACGATCCGGATATCCGCATCGAGACATATGAGATGACGGAAGATCCACAGGCAAAAGAAGAACTGTGGGATAAGATTAAAAAACATCAGAAGTTTGTACATAACCGCAATGCGATCACCATGGGACTTCTGTTTATCCTGCTGTTCGGGCTGGGGACATTTTTTATTCTTCCACACCGGAAGCACCTATCTTACCTCAGACCGCATTGAGAGAAATGACGTGAGCAGTACGCAGTATCTGGAGTTTGGAGATTATTTCCTGAAATACAGCTCCGACGGGGTAGCCTGTGTGGACAGCAAATCGAATACAAAATGGAGTACGACCTACAGTATGCAGGCACCGTTCGTGGATGTCTGCGGTACGACTGCTGTGATCGCAGATCAGCAGGGGATGCAGGTCTATGTATTTGATGAAGAGGGACTGAAAGGACAGTTCCAGACAAAACTGCCGATCCAGAAGGCAAGAGTGGCAACGCAGGGTGTTGTGGCGGTGATCCTAGCAGATGATGATGTGACCTGGGTCAATTTTTACGATGCATCCGGGACACTGATCGCCGAGAATCGCACGACGATCGACGATTTTGGTTATCCGCTGGATATGGCACTTTCTCCGGACGGGATCAAGATGGCAGTGTCCTATATGCGGGTCAATGGAAACAAGATCAGTACACATATTGCGTTTTATAACTTCGGAAGTGCAGGTCAGATGGAGCTGAACAATCAGGTCGGTGAGCTAAATGTGGACGACGTGCTGGCTCCGCAGATTTTTTTCTGTGACAACAACACGGCAGTTGCCGTCCGCACCGACGGGTTTACGGTATTTTCCGGCAGCCAGTCTCCGAAAGAAAAGAAAACGGTGAAGTTTGATCAGGAGATCATCAGTACTTTCCATGACGGCAACCGCACCGGCTTTGTCTTTGACGGAGGCGACTCTGGACATAAATATCTGATGAAGGTCTACAATACCGGCGGTAAGAATACCATGCAGAAATATTTTGATCTGCAGTACAACAGTATTACCCTGCAGAAAGACAAAATCGTGCTGTTCAATGAAAAAGAATTTGCCATTTATAAGTTAAACGGTCAGAAAACATTCCAGGGCAAATACCGCAAGCCAATCCAGAATGTGCTGAGTATCCGTGGATTCCGCAAATATATGGTGATCACCGAGGACAGTGCAGATCTGATCCGGCTTGGATAGCAGAAAGGAAATTATGAATTTACTTACGATCATTATCTTACTGGTACTGCTGGTATTTGCGATCAATGGCTATATGAGAGGTTTTGCGAGGACGCTGACCTCTCTGCTTTTTTTTTCGTGTTTTCCGGTGTACTGGTCTATTATTCGACACCCTATGTCAATGATTTTCTGAAAACGCAGACACCCGTCTACTCATTTGTGGAGAGCAAATGCGAGACGCTGGTGGAAGATGCGATCATGGACAAATTGGATAAAGAAACACAAAAATTTGCACAGCAGAGCGATGTGCCGCGAAAAGATCAGAACAAGATCATCAAATCACTGCCGATCCCGAAAGAATTGCAGACGCAGCTTCTTGATAATAACAACAGTTACACGTATGCAAATATGGCGGTTCAGACCTTTTCGGAATATATTTCCACCTATCTGGCGGATATGATCCTGAACATGCTGACCTATTTTATTTCTTTTTAACCTGGTAAGTATCGCCCTGCACGCCGTTGCACGGGCACTGCGGATCATGACAAGGCTGCCGATCCTGCGTGGCGTCAACCGGATGTGCGGAGGAGCACTCGGATTTGTAAAAGGGATCTGCATCGTCTGGCTGTTCTTTCTGGTAGTGGCGATCTGCTCCAACACAGAGATCGGAAGCCAGCTGCTTTCGATGATAAAAGAAAGTCCGATTCTCACCTTTCTTTATGAGAGCAATGTTTTTTGCGGTATATCCTCAAACTTTAAAATTCAAGAATGCCTCTGCAATCCGCCGGAGGCTATCTTAGTGGGAGTGCAATCCTTTGCTTCTCATCACTTGACGAAGATAAAAAAGGTTGACAAAATACTGTAACTGTTATATGATGCAAACGTAACAAAAGTTAATACATTTGTAACAAATATAACAAAAATGCCAAAAAAGCGTGAAGTTATAGGAGTTCAGGAGGTTTTTTACATGAAAGCAAGAATGAAAACGGTACTTTGCGGCAGTGCGACGGTATTTGCATTTACAGTATTATCTTCCACAGTTGTTTTTGCAGCACCGTCTACAGACAGTAATAATATAGAAGACAGCGTGTGGTCTTATCGTGCAGTGGCAGATGTAGATACACAGGTCAACATCCGTGCAAATGCATCCACCAAAAAAGTGAGATCGTCGGCTATCTTCCAAAGGGAGCATCTGCAGACCTGATCGAAAAGGGCGAGAAATGGTCACACATCATTTCAAACGGCGTGGAAGGATATATCAAGAATGATTATCTGGCATACGGAGAAGATGCAGAATATCTGGCAAATGTCTATGGTACACAGGGCGTCAAGGTCAACTGGGATGGTGTAAACCTGTTCTCTTCACCGGATGCAGCAGCAGACATTCTGGACAGTGCAGACAACGGAAGCGAGTACAGCCTGATTTCCGAGGATGGTGACTGGTATCAGGTACAGATGGATGACGTTACGGTTGCATACGTTCCGGCAGAGGATGCCGAAGAGACGATCATCACAGACCGTGCCGTTGCAATCTCAACTGCGGATGTCAACGTCAGTGATGCAGATGCCAATACAGACACAACGGACAGCGTGGCACAGGGCTATTACGATCCGAACGGCTGGGGCTGGAATGCAGCAGGCTATGGCACGGCAGATACAGACAGCACTTATAACGATGACAGCTATACTGAGGATACATATGCAGACAGCAGCTATGGCGATGACAGCTATAGTACAGATGATACTTATACCGACAACAGCTACAGTGCAGATGGTGCTTATGATGATACTTCTGCGGACAGCATTTATGCAGACAACAGCTACAATGCAGATAGTACTTATACCGGTGATGCTTATAATACAGGCGATTCTTATACAGACGATTCTTATACAGACGGTACTTATGCCGGTGAAACTTATGAGTCCGACAGTACATACGGCACAGACGGTTCTTATACCGACAACAGCTACAGCGAAGATACGACAGCAGATGCTTCCTATGATACCGCAGACGACACTTACGATTCTGCAGCGTCAACCGGAAGCGAAGAGACTGTTACCACAGCAGATTCCAGTGATCTGAACCTTCTGGCAGCGATCATCTACTGCGAGGCAGGCAACCAGAGCCGCGAAGGTAAAGTGGCAGTCGGTGCCGTTGTTCTCAACCGTGTGGCAAGTGCTTCCTTCCCGAACAGCATTTCCGAGGTTGTTTACCAGGCAGGACAGTTCACACCGGCGTACAGCGGAGCACTGGCAAGTGCACTGGCAAGCGGTGTACCGAGTGACTGCGTAGAAGCAGCTCAGGCAGCACTGAACGGAGAGAATCCGGTAGGAGGAGCACTGTACTTTAATACAGGATCCGGAACCGGAGTGAAGATCGGAGCACATCAGTTTTATTAGGAAGATGCGGAGATTTTCTGAATGTGCAAATGAACGAATTCCCCGAAGGGCACGTAAAAGTGTCTTCTTGGGGAATTTGTTCATTTTGCACATCGTTAGCCTCAGGAACAGTTTAGAATTAATTTACTTGACAGAAGAAAAAATGTACGGTAGCATAAGCAACAAAGCGGTTTTTTGAGTGAAATAGGAGTAGGTAAAATGGCTATTGATATGAAAAAAACAATTGCAGAAGCTGCCAGCAACCTTCTGTTTGAGAAAAAAGTAAAGAAACTGACGGTAAAGGATATTGTAGAAGAGTGCCACATCACAAGGCAGGCATTTTACTATCATTTTGAGGATATTCGGATCTGATCCACTGGGTTTTATATCAGGAGACAGAAGTTGTCCTGGAAGAATGTATTGCCCAGCAGGATCTTGAGAAGGGGCTTCGCCATTTTTTGAGATTGCGATCCAGCTTCAGCCTTATGCGATCCGCGGTATGCAGTCCAACTATGGTGACGAGATCGGACGTATGCTGGAGCAGGTTTTTATGATCTGTTTGAGAAAGTGACGGAGATGCAGCACTGGTATGAGGGCTATTCGGACAAAGACCGGGAGTTTATCCTGCATTACCACTGTCAGGCGGTTATGGGACTGCTCCGCGAGTGGACGAAGCAGGACACCGAAAACATCGGTTATATAGTACATCAGATTTATCTTCTGTTAATGGGCAAAGCAGTCCTTGTTTCAGATGAGAATAACGATTTATAAAATATCCGCAGTGTAAAGTTCTTTTACACTGCGGATATTTTGTCTATATCAGCGAAGCAGATTTTTGTTAAAATGGTGTGAGAAAGAAAGGAAAGGGGTGTGCGTATGACACATGATATACTTTCTGTAAAGCTATATGAGCTGGATAAGGCAATCGGACAGATGCACAGCCGCATTGAGCAGGGCGAGATGGACTGTCCGGAACAGGTAGAAAAAGATATCCAGGAACTCCGCAGAGAATGCAGAGAAAACCGTGAAATGCTCCACAATAAAATGAAGTACAGCAAGGCGAAACTGGTAGGACGGATAGCAGAAGCTTACGACAAAGTCGACCAGGTGATCCAGATTGCACAGGAGCAGTTTGGGATTAGTTTTACGGAGGAAACGACAAAAGAACTTTCAGCTGAGAATAAGATACTGCTGGCAGAGTACTTTCTGGACTTTGCGATGCAGGCATCAAATTATGCACTGCTGATGTCACTGGAGGCAATCCATGCACAGAATGATCAGCCGACACAGAATCCGTAAACGGGATGTCAGGGGAATAAAATCTTTGCTCCCCGGTATCATAAATATCAAGGAAAGATAGGAGATGACAACAATGGTCAAGACTGGAAAATGGATAGCAAAACACCGTATCCTGATCGTACTGATCGGAATTTTGCTTCTCATTCCATCTGTTATTGGAACCATAAAAACAAGAGTCAACTATGATATCTTAAGTTACCTTCCGGAATCTCTGGAAACGGTAAAAGGTCAGGATGTTATGGTGGATGAATTCGGCACAGGTGCATTCTCGATGGTCGTCGTCGAGGATATGCCGCTTAAAGATGTGCAGAAACTGAAAAACAAGTTCGAAGAGATCGAACATGTCAAAAAGGTACTCTGGTATGATGACATCGCTGATATCAGCGTTCCGACAAGCATGATGCCAAAAGATTTAAAGGATATCTTCTTTGCGGACGATTCTACAATGATGCTGGTACTTTTTGATAACACCACATCTTCGGACGAGGCGATGGAAGCTGTCACAAACATGCGTGCCATTGCAGATAAGCAGTGCTTTATCAGCGGTATGTCCGGTGTCGTAACAGATATTAAGAATCTGTGTCTGCAGGAACTGCCGATCTACGTGGTGATCGCAGCACTGTTTTCTTTCATCGTGCTGGAGATTACCGGAACATCCTTTGTGGTGCCGATCCTGTTCCTGCTCTGTATCGGAATCTCGAACCTGTATAACATGGGAACGAATATTTTCCTGGGTGAGATTTCGTATCTGACACAGGCACTGGTAGCAATCCTTCAGCTGGGTGTTACGATGGACTACTCCATCTTCCTGCTGAACAGCTTCGAGGAGAATAAAAAACGATTCCCTGGCGACAAGAACAGAGCGATGGGTCATGCAATATCCAATACCTTCAAATCTATCGTATCCAGTTCCATCACAACGGTAGCCGGTTTCGCAGCCCTGTGTCTGATGACATTCGCACTTGGTAAAAACCTTGGTATCGTAATGGCAAAAGGTGTTTTCATCGGTGTTATCTGCTGTGTAACCCTGCTTCCGGCGATCATCCTGATCTTTGATCCGCTGATCGAAAAGACAAAACATAAACCGCTGATCAAGAATACGAACAGACTGTCCGGTTTTATCATCAGGCATTATAAAATCTGGCTGGCCGTTTTCTGCATCGGACTGCTTCCGGCAGTATACGGAAACAACCACACCAAGATTTACTACAATATTGATAAATCGCTTCCGTCAACATTGGATTCAAATGTGGCAAACAAAAACTGGAAGATACCTTCGACATGAGCACCATGCACATCATCATGATGGATAAAAACATTTCCAATGCAAACAAGACTACGCTGATGAAAGACATCGAAAAGGTGGACGGTGTGAAATGGGCATTTGGACTGAACAGCGTATTCGGTGCAAACGTGCCGGCTTCCATGATCCCGAAAGATGTCAAAGATATGCTGCAAAGTGATGAACAGGAACTGGTATTTGTCTGCTCAAAGTACAGCTCCGCAACAGACGAATCCAACAGTCAGATCGCAGCGATCAACGATCTTGTAAAGAAATACGATTCAAACGGTATGGTGATCGGTGAAGCTCCGCTGATGAAAGATCTGCAGGATGTAACGGACATCGACCTGGTAAATGTAAACGTTGCTTCCGTAGCAGCCATCTTCATCATCATTATGCTGGTATTCAAATCCATTTCCGTTCCGATCATTCTGGTTGCGGTTATTGAATTTGCCATCAACGTCAACATGGCAATCCCGTTTTTCCAGGGAATCGAACTTCCATTCGTTGCAAGTATCGTAGTCGGAACCATTCAGCTTGGTGCAACCGTGGACTATGCGATCCTTATGACGAGCCGTTACCAGAAGGAAAGAAGAAAAGGATTTGGCAAGAAAGAAGCCGTCATGAATGCACACAAAGCATGTGCACTGTCTATCATGACAAGTGGTTTCAGTTTCTTCGCAGCAACGTTCGGTGTGGCGTGGTATTCCAAAGTTGATATGATCGGTGCAATCTGTACACTGTTATCAAGAGGTGCCCTGATCAGTATGGCATGCGTAATCTTCATCCTGCCGGCGATGTTCATTATCTTTGATAAGGTAATCTGCAAGACATCCATTGATTTCCTGGGTGAGAAAGCGAAGGCAAAGGCGGCAGCCAGAGCATAAAGCAGAACATACAATCCTCCGGAGAGCAATTTCCGGGGGATTTTTTTGCCTTCCGATGCCGGTTTGTCCAGATTCCTGACCAGGAAGTTTATGAAAAAATGACGAAAACAGTGCTGTATGTAATGAAAATGTCATAATTATATCACAATTATAGAATAAGCTGATGAAAAATGCACCAGGCAGCAGACCGGGTGCTCAAAAGAAAGGAAAAGACGATGAAAAAAAAAGGGTGAGGAAAATAACAGCAATACTTCTGGCGGTATCCATGGTTTTAGGGGTAAGCGGATGCGGAAAAAAGTCAGAAAAGTACGCAGGATAGTGGGGACACAGCAAAAGTAAAGATTGCTTATCAGTACGGACTGGCTTATGCACCGCTGACCATCATGCAGGAACAGGGACTGATCGAGAAAAACTACGATGGAGATATCGAGGTTGAGTGGGTCAGCTTAAATTCCGGATCGGCGATCAATGAAGGGATGGCATCCGGGGATATTGATGTGGCATGTATGGGGATCGCACCGTTCATTACCGGTGTAACGGCAGGGATTCCTTACAAAATGTACGGAACGATCGCAGCACAGCCAAACGAGCTGCTGACAAACGAGGATACGATCCATTCGTTAAAAGATATCACAGATGATAAAAAGATTTCCGTTGTAAACGTCGGAAGTATTCAGCATATTCTGCTGGCAATGCTCGCAAAGCAGGAGCTTGGCGATGCCCATGCACTGGACAACAATCTGGTGACCATGTCCCATCCGGATGGCATGACTGCCCTGATGTCCGGAAGTGTAGCCTGCCAGCTCACAACCGCACCTTATATTTTCAAGGCAAAAGAACAGGACAACATCAAAGAGGCAGAAAGCCTGGATTCGGTATGGCCGGAAGGCAATGCATTTATCGTTGGTCTGGTATCCGATGACCTGTATGAAAATCAGCCAGAAATCTATCAGGCAGTTGTGGATGCAACGCAGGAAGCGATGGATTACATCAACAACAACCAGGAAGAAGCAGCAAATATTCTCTGCAAGAAAGAGGATGTCACGGCAGAAACGATGCAGGAATGGTTACAGGATCCGGGATGTGTCTATGATATGAAACTTCCGGGCGTCATGGATATGGCAAACTTTATGGCGGAGAATGATTTCGTGGACAGTGCACCGGAATCCTTTGAAGCAATCACAACAGAGTCGGCAAGATAAGATCTGTCGGAAAAGAAAGAATAAGGATGAGAACGATGAAAAATTTAAGAAATCAGATTGTTTTTATTGTTGCTGTTTTGGTGGTATGGCAGGTCGTCTATCAGATGGGTTCCTTTCCGGAACTGATGTTTCCGTCACTTGGAAAGATATTTCAGTCGCTGATCAAAGGATTTTCGCGGGACGGGCTGGGAGCGATGACGCTTTATTCCTTAAGCCTGATCGCAAAAGGGCTGCTGATCGGAATCGTACTGGCATTTATCCTCTCCGGACTGTCCATCGTCAGCAAGACGTTTTATTCCATTTACCATATGGTCGTTTCCCTGTGTGACCTGATACCTGGTGTGGCACTGCTGCCGCTGGCAATCCTGTGGATGGGGATCGGGGAAGGGACGATCATCCTGATCGTGGTACATTCGATCATCTGGCCAATGTCCAGAAGCATTATGGACGGATTTCGGGCGGTGCCGCAGATCTACATAGAATCCGGGGAAAATATGGGACTTGGAAAACTCGGACTTGTGACCGGCATCTATATTCCGGCATCGTTCTCCTATATTCTTTCCGGTATCCGCACCGGATGGGCGAGAGCGTGGAGAGGTCTGATCAGTGCGGAGATGATCTTCGGAACGACCAGTTCCGGAGCCGGTATCGGATGGTTTATTTTCATGAAGCGTACCAATGTGGATATCGCCGGTGTTTTTGCGGCACTTCTGGTGATCATTGTAATCGGAATTGTAGTAGAATACGGAGTTTTCCACACCATAGAAAAAATGACACTTAAGAAATGGGGGATGAGCAGATGACACAGGAGCAGAAGGGGAAAACTCCCGTTTTGGATGTGCAGAACCTGACAAAAATCTATGACAATGGTGGAAAAGGGGACGAAAATGAAGTCCTCAAAAACGTAAACTTTACGATGAATGAGGGCGAATTTGTCTGCATCCTGGGACCGTCCGGATGTGGAAAGACTACGTTCCTTCGCTGCATCGGCGGTTTTGAAACCTTTGACGGAACGGTTAAAGTAAACGGAAAAGAGGTAAGCGAGCCGGGGACGGACCGCATCATGGTTTTTCAGGACTTTAATCAGCTGCTTCCGTGGAAAACAGTAGAAAAAAATGTGCAGTACCCTCTGAAAATACAGGGTTTAAAAGATAAAACAAAATTGCGGGAGATTTCCGATGCGGCACTTGAGAAAGTCGATTTGCTTTCTTCAAGAACGCTCTATCCGCATCAGCTTTCCGGCGGTATGAAACAGAGAGTGGCGATCGCCAAAGCACTGGCACTCAAGCCGAAGATCATTCTGATGGATGAGCCGTTCGCCAGTCTGGATGCCATGACGCGAAATCATCTGCAGGAAGAGCTGATGAAGCTGCACCAGAAAGAAAAAGTAACCGTTGTCTTTATCACGCACAATATCCAGGAGGCAGTCTGCCTGGGAACAAGGATCCTGGTCATGGCAAAGCAGGGCGGTATCAAGATGGATGTGCCAAATACGATTCCGAAACCGGTCACACCGGCATCGGAAGGCTATGGACAGATGTGGGATATGTTTAACAAAGCACTGCATCAGGAAGGTTAATAAGGGGAAAATCATGTCGTACACATCATCAACATATCTGCTCTTTCTTGTGGCAGTATTCTGTATTTATTATATCATAAGACCCCGGCACCGTATGTATGTGCTGCTTGTCGCAAATGTGATCTTCTATCTGGCAGCAGGCTTTGACCAGTTTTTGGTGCTGCTTCTGGCAACCGCAGTATCTTACGTTGTGGCATGCAAGATGGGGAAATTGCATGAAAAACTTGAAAAACAGAAACAGGAAGAAGGCCTTGACCGCAAACAGATCAAGCGGATGAAGGCAAACAACAAAAAACAGCGAAAACGGATCCTGATCTGGGGGCTGGTGCTCAATATCGGGATTCTGGTCGTGTTCAAATACACGAACTTCTTACTGAAGACCGGTTATTCTATTCTCGATCTTTTCGGGATCGGACACGGAGATGAACTGTTTAAACTGATCATGCCGCTTGGCATTTCCTTTTTCACATTTCAGATTCTGTCCTATCTGATCGATGTTTACAAGGGGAAAGTAAAGGCACAGAAGAATTTTCTGAAATATCTGCTTTATATTTCTTTCTTCCCAAGTGTCGTTCAGGGACCGATCCCGCGTTATGCAGATCTTGGCACACAGCTGTACGAAGAGCATCGTTTTGAGTATGATAACCTCAGGGACGGAGCACTTCTGATCCTCTGGGGATTTGCAAAGAAGCTGATCCTTGCAGAACGTCTCGGTACGTTTGTAGATCAGATCTATGGAAATTATACGCAGTACACCGGTATGCTCTTTTTCTTTGTGGCGACGGCAGCTTTTTTCCATCCAGATCTATGCTGATTTTTCGGGATGTATGGATATCGCGACCGGAACGGCAAGACTGTTTGGCATCCGTCTGGCACCGAACTTTTTGCGTCCGTATTTTTCAAAGACGATGCCGGAGTTCTGGAGACGCTGGCATGTGACGCTTGGAAACTGGTTTAAAGACTATGTATTCTATCCGATCTCAATCTCCAAATTTTCACTGGATTTAAATAAAAAGGCGAGAAAACGTTTCGGCAATGAATTTGGAAGAATCGTCTCCTCAGCGATCCCGATCCTGGCGGTCTGGCTCTTGACCGGAATCTGGCACGGACCGGACTGGAAGTATGTGACCTGGGGACTGTTTCACGGTATCCTGATCATGCTGAGCATGATCTTCACACCATACAACGAAAAACTGGTGCAGAAATTACATATCAAAACAGATTGTTTCAGTTTCCGTCTTTTCCAGATGGGAAGAACCTTCCTGCTTTGCTGTCTCGGACGAGTTTTCTTCCGGGCAGATGATTTCGCAAGTGCGATCGGCATCTTAAAGAGAGCCTGCACCGGCATCGGATGGTACCGCCTGGCAAACGGCAGAATCTACAATTATGGCTTAAACAAGGCGAACATGACCGTTGTGATCGTTGCAATGCTGGTACTTCTGACCGTCAGTATCCTGCAGGAAAAGATGGATGTCCTGGAAGCACTGAAAAAACACAATTTGGTCTTTCGCTGGGTACTGATCTATGCACTTCTGCTTGCGGTTGTTATCTTTGGCATGTACGGCCCTGGGTATGATCCTTCTGCATTTATCTACGAGAAGTTTTAAGGGGAGGCGTGGCAGATGAAGATAAAAAGCAGATCAAATACATTTTCGGAACCGCTGTATTTCTTGCAATTGCAGCAGTTCTGCTGACGCTGACCACTTATGTGATGCGTCCGACGGACAAAGATTTTTTCAGGGCGAGTAGCTGGATTTTATGCAGAAGACAGAGACAGCCTGGATGTGGTAGGCTTTGGGAGCAGTGCACTTTACCGTTATCTGAACAGTCCGCTGCTCTGGAAACAGCAGGGCATCACATCATACGGGATCGCCACGGCAGCGCAGCCGGTCTATGTGATACCGTCACTGATCGATGAAGTGGAAAAACACAGTCACCGCAGCTGTATATTATAGAAACCAGACGTTTTACAGATACAGACAATGAAGTGATCAAAGAAAATCGTCTTCGCCAGATCGCAGATAATATGAAAGTTTCCTGGAACCGTTTTAAGATGGTCACAGAACTGACCGAAGGATTTGAAGATCGGCTCAGCTATGGTTTTGACCTGATAAAATACCATGGAAACTGGGAAAATCTGACAGAAGAATCCTGGGAATATCTGTTTAATGCAAAAGAACATCCGTTGAAAGGATGCTCGGTCAACAGCCGTCATAAGATCATAAGTTATCTGGATGTGAAAGACATTACCGGAGAAATACCGATCACAGAAAAATCCGAAAAAGAACTGCGGGAAATTATAGAAAAATGTAAAAAAGAAAATCTTCAGGTACTTTTTGTGGCAACACCATGGCAGGTGACAGAGGAAGAATATCAGAAAGACAACTACATCAAACGCATTGTGGAAGAAGCAGGCTTCCGGTTCCTGGACGGCAATTACTATGCAGAAGAAATGGGGCTGGAATATAACGTGGATTTTTACAATCCAAAGCATACCAATGCGATCGGTGCAGCGAAATTTACCACATACCTGGGCAATTATATCAGGGAACATTATGATATTAAGACCGACCACAGCAAAGAGGTGGCGGCAAGCTGGGATAAGGCGGCCGAAAAGAAGAAAAAGAATATGAGAAGGCAGCCGAAAAGATACTGAAAAAGGCAGTAAAAGCAATCAAAGCAGCAAAGGCTGATCAGACAGAGCAGCAGTAGTACAGGCGAAGAAAAGATTGATTTATGAAGTTTAAAGCGAAAACAGAAAGATCAGATCAAAAGAAAGAAGGGGAGCATATGGTAAGATCCATCGTGGAAGCACTGGCAGAATATGCAAAAGTACAGCCGGACAAACTGTTTCTGGCAGATGGAAAAGTGGAACTGACTTATCTGGATGCCTGGAAATGTGTGTACGGTTATGCCGTGCATTTAAGAGAACTTGGCATCCGAAGAGGAGACCATGTCGTTGTGCGAAACTCACAGAATGCCCAGCTGGTGATCAGTCAGCTGGCGATCCAGCTTGTCGGAGCAGTCTTTGTGCCGATCGAGAAGAATGCGGCAGATGACCGCATCGCAGAGATCATCGGGGCAGTGGAGGCAAAATTATATCTGGCAGCGAAGCAGGGTGAGTTTTCCTGCAAATGGGAAACGATAAAAGATGTATTATCGTATAAAATGGACGATGCCGCAGAAATGCGAATATCCGAAAGCGATGATGAAAATGGAGACAGTTTTCGCTTTCCTGAGCCTGAAGAAACCGCAGAAGTTCTCTTTACAACCGGAACAACCGGAAAATCCAAGGGCATTGAGCTTACTTATGAGAGTGTGATCGCCGTTTCTGAAAAATGTGATTGGTTCCGTCGAAATGAAAAAAGACAGTGTCGAACTGATCCCGGTACCCCTGAGCCATTCGCACGGACTTCGCCGTTATTATTCCAATATTTTAAATGGCGGCAGCGTGGTGATCATCGACGGCGTGATCTTTACAAAGAAATTTTTCGGAGCGATCGAAAAATATCATGTGACAGCGATAGACCTTGTACCGGCAGCACTGGCGGCACTGTTCAAGTTAAGCGGAGACAAACTCGGTGAATATGCAGACCAGCTCGATTATGTGCAGCTTGGTTCCGCACCGATCCCGAACCACGACAAAGGAGCATCTGCGAGAGCTTCTTCCGAACACACGCCTCTATAATTTTTACGGAACAACAGAGTCCGGATGCTCCTGTATCCTGGATTTCAATGCAATGCCGGATAAGAAAAACTGCATCGGAAAACCGTCCTGCCATGCAGAATTTGTCTTTTGATGAGCAGGGCAATGCAATCGATGCGACCGAAGAGACGCCGGGCTTTCTCGCCTGCCGCGGAACCATGAATATGAAGGGTTATTATCATGAACCGCAGCTCAATCAGGAAATCATGCGTGATGACTATATCTGCACCAAAGATCTTGCTTATGTGGGCGAGGACGGACTGATCTATATGCTGGGCAGAAAAGATGATGTCATCATAACCGGCGGCAACAAAGTCGCTCCGGATGAGATTGAAGAGATCGCCGGGGGGATTTGAAGGAATAGCCGACTGTGCCTGCATTCCGGTGCCACATCCGCTCCTTGGGGCAGAGCCAAAAGCTCTTTGTGGAGATGGAAAACGGTGCCGCATTTGATGAGCAGGGCATTTATGAGTATCTGCAGGGCAAACTGGAGGCATATAAAGTGCCAAAACTCATCGAGCAGATCGACAAGATCCCGAGAACCTATAACGGAAAATTGCAGCGTAAAAAACTGATCGAAGCCGAGAAAGAAAAGACAGAGTAAAAAACCGGACTGTTATATTAAAAAAATAATACAAAATCAAAGGAGACAAAAACCATGAACGAATTATTAGACATCTTAAAAGAAGCAATGCCGAAAGTAGACTGGGAAAACGGAGAAGACCTCGTAGATGACGGAGTGATCGACTCCATGGACGTTGTAACGATCATCTCAGAGATCACTGATGCGTATGATATCGAGATTCCATCCGAAGAAATGGAACCGGAAAACTTCAATTCCGCAAAGGCAATCTATGAAATGATCCAGAGACTGGAAGAAGAATAAAATTTATCTTAGTCGGAGAAGACTCCCTCTTCTATAAGTGGCGAGCAACAAATTTGTCTTAGTGGGAGTGCAATCTCCGACTAAGATAAACGCTCCGCGAGGATGCACAGCGATTCTGTTGGGTAAATGTCAGCAAAGCTGACCAGAATCGCGTGCCAAGTCTCACGTGCGTTCGACTTGAACTGTTCTTATCTATCCAAGCACTTTTTTCAAAAGCCACTTTTTGACCGGACGATAAGGCTGATACCGCACCGGAAGATCGATCCATGTTTTTTATCGACGATGCTTTTGGTGTGGGAGAAGGTTTCAAACCCGTCTTTTCCGTGGTAGCTTCCCATGCCGCTTTCGCCGCAGCCGCCAAATCCCATGTACGGGGTGGCGAGGTGGATGATGGTATCGTTGACACAGCCGCCGCCAAACTGACATTTTGCGGTCACTTTCTCTATATTTTCTTTCTTTTTACTGAAAAGATAGAGGGCGAGCGGACATTCCATGGAATTGATCCTGGTGATTGCTTCATCCAGTGTGCGGTAAGTGATGACTGGCAGGAGCGGTCCGAAGATCTCTTCCTGCATGATAGCATCTTCAAAGGTCACGTGGTCAAGAAGGGTCGGAGCGATCTGGAGAGTATCCGGATTGACATTTCCGCCAAAGATTACTTTTTTCAGGATTGAGCAGTCTTCGGATGCGTTCAAAATGTTTTTGGTTTATGATCTTTCCGTAGGAAGGATTTTTCAGAGGCTCACTGCCGAACTGTTTCGTGATCTGACGTTTCAGTTCGCAGATCAGAACCTCTTTTCTTTTTTCATCACAGTAAACATAATCCGGGGCAACGCAGGTCTGTCCGCAGTTTAAAAATTTCCCGAATACGATGCGTCTGGCGGCGAGTGCAAGATCGGCACTTTCATCGACCAGACACGGACTTTTGCCACCAAGTTCCAGTGTTACAGGAGTCAGGTGCGAAGAAGCCTGCCGCATCACTTCCCTTCCGACCGTTTTGCTTCCGGTGAAAAAGATATAGTCAAAATGCTGCTGAAGCAGGGCGGTATTTTCAGAGCGTCCTCCGGTGATCACCGTCAGGTATTTTGCCGGAAAATAGCGATGGATCAGTTTTGCAAGCAGATCGCTGCAGGCAGGAGAGTAGGCACTTGGCTTTAAGATCACCGTATTTCCGGCTGCAATGGCATCAATAAGCGGATCAAGAGTCAGCAGGATCGGATAATTCCAGGGACTTACGATCAGCGTGACACCGTAAGGAGAAGGTTTCCGGTAGCTTCTGGAGCAGAACTGTGCCAGCGGTGTTCTGACATCCTGCTCTTTTGCAAATGAGCGGATATGGCGGAGCATATAGTGGATCTCATCCAGAACAAGACCCGTCTCGCACATATAACTTTCAAAAAGAACTCTTTTTTCAGATCGAGCAGAAGAGCTGCCTCGATCTCTTTTTCGTGGCGGCGGATCATATACTGCAGCCGTTTCAGTGCGGCGATGCGAAAAGAGACATCCAGTGTCGTTCCGGTGTGAAAAAACGCACGCTGGCGGTCGATGATTTTTTCATTTCTGTGTTTTCCATAATGAATCCCTTCTATATGATAATAACAGTCAAATATTAGCAGTCAGAGGATGCCTGCGAATTTATCGATAGTTAAAGGATGCCTGCGAATTGCTTTATTGCAGAGTAACTTTCGCTGCCCCTGGCATCAAGTACTCTGACCATAGCATGTTTTTTTAATTCTGTGCAAGCCCGTACTTGACAAATGGAAAAGAATAATATATAGTAAACATATCAAATTACTAGGAAAATAAAACGAAGCAAAAAGCGAAAATAAGAAATAGGTCAAAAAGAAATAAACAAACGAAAAAAAGCAAAGCAGCAAAGCAGCAAAGCAAAACAGAAAGAAGGATATGGATATGAGACAGATTTTATGCTTTGGTGATTCAAACACATACGGATTGATCCGGGCACAGCGAACCGTTACAGCTGGGGAACGCGATGGACGAGCAGTTTAGATGAGAAATTGCAGTTTACGGCTATCGGGTTGCCGAGGAGGGACTGTGCGGCAGAACGACTATGTTTGCAGATGCTTACCGTCCCGGAAGAAGTGGGATCGATATGCTGCCGGCCATCCTGGAGACGCACCGCCCGCTGGAACTGGTGGTTCTTATGCTCGGGACAAACGACTGCAAAACGGCTTATGAGACGACACCGGAGAAGATCGGCGTGGGCATTGAGCGTCTTCTGGATCAGATCTGGAGGGAAAGAGAGGATCTTCCGGTGCTTTTGATCTCACCGATCCATCTTGGAGCAGACGTGGAGAAATACGACCGGGAATTTGACCGCCGTTCCGTAGAAGTGTCAAAAGGTCTGAAAAGAGTCTATGAACAGATCGCAAAAAGAAGAGGCATTGCATTTTTGGCGGCATCGGATGTGGCACTGCCGGGGGAAAAGGATCAGGAGCATATGACAAGAGAAGGACATGCAGCACTAGCAGAGGCAGTTTTTTGAAATAAGGCTATCGCAATCCCACTGGCTTTAGACGGTGGGTTAAGGTAGCTAAAAGTGAAAAATTGTTATATGCTTGTGGTATGGGAGCATGGAAATCTAAAAACAGACATAAATACTTATTACAATATCACATTATTTTCGTCTGCAAGTATAGGAAGAAAATACTGGTTTCGAGGCAGATATCGGACGATATAAAACAGTTTTCTTCTGAGATATGCCAGAAACACAGAGTCATTATCAGATATATGGAAACAGATAAAGACCATATTCATTACATGATAGAGACAGAACCGACAATGTCTATTAGTAAAATTGTAAATCTGATGAAGAGTTATACAACATACCATATATGGAAAAGATATCCCCAATATTTACGAAAACAATTCTGGAAAGAACATACCTTTTGGAGAGATGGATATTTTGCATGCAGTGTAGGAAATGTATCGAAAGAAATGCTGAAAAAGTATATAGAAAATCAAGGGTAAGGTGGCGACAGTGGGTGTTAAAAGCATATAAATACAGGATATATCCTAATAGCGAACAAAGAATACAAATTGCAAAAACATTTGGCTGTTGCCGTTTTGTATATAATCAGACACTGGCATACCGGAAAGAAGTATATGAGAAAGAGAAAAAATCAGTTAGTAAAACCGACTGTAACAATTATTGCAACAGACAATTAAAGAAAGAGTATGAATGGCTGAAAGAAGTGGATAAATTTGCTCTGACAAATGCGATTTACAACATGGATGCTGCATACCAGAAGTTTTTCAAGGAACACGCAGGTTATCCGAAGTTTAAGAGTAAACACGATAATCATAAGTCATATACAACAAATTTTACGAATGGCAATATAGCAGTAGATTTCGAGGAAAATAGAGTAAAACTGCCTAAATTAAAAAATGTAAAAGCAAAACTGCATAGAAATTTTAGCGGGCAGATAAAATCGGCAACGATATCACAAGTTCCGAGTGGAAAATATTATGTATCAATTTTAGTGGAAACAGAACACGTGGAACTGCCACATATAAATCAAAATACAGGAATAGATTTAGGTATTAAGGAGTTATGTATTACTTCTGCTGGAAAGAAATACGAAAATCCAAAAATCATCAGAAAATACGAAAAGAAACTGGTGAAACTGCAAAGGCAGTTAGCCCATAAAGAGAAAAAGAAGCCAAAATTACTACAAAACAAAGAAAAAAGATAGCATTATGCCATGAAAAAATAACAAATACCAGAAAAGATTATCTGCACAAGATGTCGCATGAGATTATCAGCGAAAACCAAGTGATAGTTTCGGAAGATTTGCAGATAAAAAACATGGTAAAAAATCACCGTTTGGCAAAGTCTATAAGTGATGTATCATGGTATGAGCTGACAAGACAGTTAGAATATAAGGCAAAGTGGAATGGCAGGAAATATGTCAAAATAGATAGATCCTATGCCAGTAGTCAGCTGTGTTCAGCCTGCGGATACCAAAATACAGAGACAAAAAATCTATCAGTAAGGGAATGGACATGTCCTGTCTGTAGAACAAATCATGACAGGGATATCAACGCAGCAAAAAAAATATACTGGAAGAAGGATTAAGACAAATAACATAAAAATAACAATATAGGGCAGGGACTGCCCGAATGAACGCCTGTGGAGATAGTAGGTTACGAGGTCTGCGAAGCAGGAAGCCCATTGGCTTTAGACAATGGGTAGTTCAAAGTGAGGGAAATTCTGCTGGAGAAAGAAGATTCCAGGCTGATCGGCCATGTTTTTGTGCATAAGTATTGACAGATTGAGAATCGGGTGTTATAGTTCTGATAGAACAAAAATATCCGATCATATGATGTGGGTGTCAAAAGTCCCTAACTATGATGCCTACGGATTGTTCCGTGCGTTGCACTCCCACAATCCTCCCCAGTATTCGCATATCGTGGGATTATCATCCCACTTTTATGCTCATATCGGGGCGGGTCCCAAGGTCTTTCATCCATCTATGAGCAAGCTCATGTGGATTTAGACCTTTGACCCTGGCATCATCATATCATATGGAATAAAAAAGCTTTCGGATATTTCTGTAAAATCAGATCAGATAGAATATTCTGGTGAATGAAGACCCTGAGATGACAGACATGGCATTTCAAAAGAAACGTTATGGATATAAGATTTGACATGATCAGAGGAGGAATCAGAAATGGAAGAAAGAAAAAAGATTATTATAAAATCCTTGGAATAGATAAAAACGCAGATGAAAATACCATCAAAAAAGCATACCGTAAACTGGCAAAGAAATATCATCCGGATACCAATGCCGGAAATGCACAGGCAGCCGAGAAGTTCAAACAGATCACAGAAGCCTACTCGGTGCTCAGTGATCCGGAGAAAAAAGAAAATGTATGACCAGTTCGGCAGTGCCGATTACCAGGGCGGTCAGGGACCGTTTGGCGGAGCAAATGGCGGATACCAGGAGTTCCATTTTGATGGCGGTGACATGGATGATATCCTGAAAAATATCTTTGGCGGCGGATTCTCCGGCCGCAGTGCCGGAGCAGGCGGCGGAAGCAGATCTTATCATTTCGGCGGCGGATTTGGAGACGGATTCTCAGGCGGAAACAGTGGTTTCGGCGATGGATTTTCCGGTACAGGCAGTAGCTTTGGCGGCAGGGGCAGTGACCTTCACGCCGATATCACCGTCAGCTTCGATGAAGCAGCACTTGGCGGTGACAAGGTGATCAATCTGTCGGATCCTTCTGCACCGGGCAGGACACAGTCGCTTCAGGTGCATATCCCGGCAGGTATTGATGACGGTCAGAGCATCCGTTTAAGAGGCAAAGGTCAGATGGGCAGAAACGGTCAGGCAGGAGATCTGCTTCTGAAAGTTAAAATCGCAGAGAAACCGGGCTTTGAACGAAAAGGCATGGATGTTTACACGACCGTCAATGTTCCGTTTTCCACGGCAGTCCTTGGCGGCGAAGCGAAAGTCCATACGCTCTACGGCGATGTGATCTGCAAAGTAAGGGAAGGCACACAGTCCGGAAGCAAGATTCGTCTGCGAGGCAAAGGTATTGTTTCCATGAAGAACCCGCAGGTACACGGCGATCATTATGTGACCGTCCAGGTACAGGTGCCGCGGAACATTACTCCGGAAGCCAGACGCAAACTGCGTGAGTTTGAGCAGGCATGTGGTATCAGAAACAGCTATGCAGGATAAATATGAAAATAAAAAGTATAAAAGCGACCGTAAGTTTTACGATATGCTAATATCAGAGCGGATAACGGAGAGATTGTAAAGACATAAGGAAACCTTGTAATTGTATAAAAAATAGAAAGTGCAGCATACAAAAAGGAAGAAGAGTATGCTGCATTTTTTATGTCAATAGGAAAAAGATAATAAATCTGTATCCGGGCTGTTAAATTTAGATATTTTGTGGATTTATCAGGAAATGATATTGAGATTAACTGGACAAAATGACGAAAATATAGTATTTTTTTAGTAGGTATTAAACTAAAGATGTCACAAGAATGGTTTGTGCTTCCTATTTTAGTCATTCTGCCTGATATTCTTTAAAATACTGCAAATAAGAGTTGAGCAAAGAAAAGGAGGACAACATGAAAACAAGAAAAACATTTTCAGTCATGCTGGTGATCTGTATGCTGCTGTCACTGGTGTTTCCCAGTAGTGGGGGGGTGTCAAATGCAGCCTCAGCTTCTGATAAGGTAACAGTTATTGATGTCACACAGTATGGGGCTGACCCGACCGGGTAAAAGACAGTGCCGAGGGCATACAGGCAGCTATCGAGGCAGCAAAAGAAGTGAACGGACCGGTTGTGTTGGATTTCCCGAAAGGGGAATATCAGATTTACCCGGATCATGCACAGAAACGGGAACTGTATATTTCAAATACTTTAAGCCGTAATAACGGTGACCGTGGCACGTACAAAATGAAAAATATCGGTATTCTGCTGGAAAATATGGAAAATGTGACACTGGAAGGAAATCAGTCCAGTCTGATCTTCCATGGCAAGATGATGATGTTTTCCACGATCGGATGTAAAAACATCAGAATCCAGAATTTTGACACCGATTTCCAGGTACCGTCGGTAGTCAGTGTAACAGCAGAAAAAGTAGAAGGCAATACAGCGATTTTATATGTTCCGGAATGTTATAATTATTCCGTAAGCGGAACAACCGTTACCTGGAGCAGCGATGTCAGCCCATACACCGGACAGGCATACTGGAGTTATACGAACAATGTCGGACATGTACAGGGATTTGATATGACAACCGCTACCCTGACTACTTCCGGCGATAAATTTTTCAACAACGTACAGAGCATGGAAAAACTGGACGGACATCGTCTGAAGGTGACTTACAATTCTGCACCATCCTTCAAGGCAGGATATGGTCAGCAGATGAGAAGGACTACACGTGATCATTCCGCAGCCTTTTTCTGGGAGAGTGATGGTGTGACGATGCAGCATGTCGAACTGCATTTTCTGCATGCATTTGGTGTGGTAGGACAGCTTTCCAAAAACATTACACTGGATGATGTAAATTTCCGCAACTATGAAGGAAGCGGAAGAACCGGCGTTGGTTCTGCTGACTTTGTGCAGATGTCCGGCTGCGGCGGAACAATCCGCATTGTGAACAGCACATTTGAAGATCCGCAGGATGACCCGATCAACATCCATGGAACATTCTTACAGGTAACAGAACGAATCTCTGATAATAAGTTCAAAGTTCACTATCAGCACCACGAAACTTCCGGTTTTCCGAACTATTATGTGGGAGATGAAGTAGAGTTTGTTTCTAAGGGAACACTGCTTCCAATCGACGGGGCAAAAGCAAAAGTAACCGGAGTGGTAGGTCCGGACGGACATGGCGGAACCATGGTTGCCGGAAATGGTGACAAAGCCGATGCTTCCAAAACGGATCTGGATACGATCATTGTAACACTGGATACAAATATGCCGTCTTCCGTGTCTGCAAATGCGGCAGCTCTGGAAAATGTTACTTATACACCGAGTGTTGAGATTGAGAACAACGTATTCCGTGAGATGCCGGTACGTGGTATTCTGGTGACAACCAGAAAACCGGTCGTGATCCGCAACAACGAATTTGACAACGTAGCCGGTGCAGCCGTTTACATTTCCGATGACGTAAACAGCTGGTACGAGTCAGGACATGATGAGGATGTTTTGATCGAAGGCAATGTATTCAGACGCTGTGGTGTCAACCAGAGTTCTTACAGTGCATTTATCCAGTTTGATCCGACCAACAACGGAGCAGCGGAACCGGTACATAAAAATGTAAGGATCAAAGACAATACATTCTATTTTACAAACGGAACCAGCAATATTATTAATGCAAAGAGCGTAAACGGACTGACCTTTACCGGAAACAAAGTTCTGCGTTTCTCTGTAAATGAAAAAGGCAAACCCGGCAAAAACCACACTGGCGATCGGCGAGAGCGTTGCCATGAATGTTTCTGCTGTGGAAGGTGCAAATATCAATGCATTTACTTTCAACGGATGCCGCAATGTAAATATTTCTGATAATATTTATGATAAAGGCGTGACACGCAGAGTCAATATCACGAATATGCAGAACAGTGAAGTGAAGATCGGTGAAAACGAAGGCGTAAGCATCGGCAGTGGCACACAGCCGGCAAGCGAAATGATCTATGTCAGCAGCGATCCGGAGGTTGTACGTGTGGATGGCACCGGTCATGTGACAGGTCTGAAAAAGGGAACAGCAACCGTGACAGCTTATGAACTGGTCGGCGGACGTAAATTCCAGGCAGATCCTGTGACCTTTACGGTGACAGATCAGAGCACCGGAACCGTGACAGCAGTGAAAGTGCTTGCAAAAGATCTGACCGTGAAAAATCCAAGCGACGGCGGCTACAGTGTCAGCGGTGACAGCGTGACCATCAAAGCAATGGGACAGGGACTCTGGGCAACCCAGACAGCCAATAACGTGATAGTAAGCGGTGAAAATGTAAACCGCGGTGACGGAACCTTCACAGCCATCGTCAAGATGAGCGGCAAGACCGTCAACAACTGGGACGAAGCAGGTCTGTTTATCTACAAAGATGATGATAACTATGTGGCAGTCGAGAGAAAACATGGCACGAACAGTCCAAAGGTTCATGTCGTGACCGAAGCAAACGGAAGTGCAAATGAAGATCAGAACACAGAAAATCCGAATGCAGAGGCAATCTGGCTGAAACTGGAGAAATCCGGAAATACCTTTACCGGATATTACAGTGTTGATAAAGAAAACTGGACAAAAGCAGGAAACAGCATCACAAACGATAAAATCGGCAATTCCTTTGGCGTGGCACTGGTTGCCGGTACCGGAAACAGCACAAAAGGAACCGCATTTACTTTCTCAGACCTGGAGATCAATGGCAAGGCAGTAGCACTGACCGAAGATGCAGCAACCGGAGGAGAGAGCGGAAATATCGAAGATCTTGCAAAAGTAAAATCAGGAAATGCGATTCTGGAGAGTGCATCTGTATCCGGTGTATCCTTCCCGACATTCTCATCTGAGACAAAGAGCTATGTGACAACTGCCGATAAGAATGTAAAGAGTGTAAAGATTTCTCTGAAAGCAAAAGATGAAAATGCAAAAATCGAAATCTGCCGAAATGGTGTCGGTAATGGTGTCGGACTGAAAAATGTCAATGAGATCGTATCCGCAGAAAACGGCAAAAACCAGATCACAGATCAGAAAGTTGCACTTGTGGCAGGCTTAAATATCATCACAACAAGAGTGATCGCAGAAGACGGAACAACACAGGAAATTTATCGTTTCCTGGTCACACGTACCGGAGCACAGGATGCATCCATCGGCGGCATCAGCGTAGATAACAAAGAAGTGGCAGGCTTTGATGTTTCTGAAAAATCCTATAGTGCATCTCTGACAAAAGGGCAGACCGAAGTCAAAATCGCTCTGAAAAATCTTGGCGAAGGTGCAAAAGCAGTTCTGAATGTAAATGGAAAAACATATAACCCGCAAGAAAGCATTCCTGTTTCCGGCGATAACATGACCGTTGGTATTGCGATCACACCAGACGGCGGCGTAACAGAGCACTACAGCCTGAGTCTGCGTGTACCATCTGACAGCAATGCAAAACTGGAAAAAGTACAGTTTGGCAGTACCATCCAGAGCAATGGAAACTTTAATGCAAATCTCAAAGAGTATACGGCATCAACCATGACAAGAACTTCCAGGGTAACGTTTACCGCACAGGAAGCAAATGCAAAAATTACTGTAAAATGCAACAATGTAACTGCCGCAACCGGAAAGGGAAGCGTAGAGACTTCTGTAACGATGAAAAAGGAAACAATCAGTTACAGGTTACAGTAGAATCCGCAGACAAGAGCAGAACCGAAACCTATATCTGGAGCGTCGAAGGCAAGATCGAAGTTTATCTTTCTGATTTAAGTTACGAGAGCAATTCTGCAACTGGATGGGGTTCCATCATGAAAGACAAATCTGTAGACGGAAAGACACTGACACTTTATGACGGAAGCCAGGAAAAAACCTTTGAGAAAGGTATGGGTATTCATGCGACCGCAAATCTCTATTACAATATCGAAGGTATGGGCTTTAAGAAATTTACATCTTATATGGGCGTTGACCGTGAAGCAAACCAGGATGGAAATGTAAAATTCAATGTTTATACGGATAATAAACAGGTTTACACAGGTGAAGCTGTTACGAGAGCATCTGAGATGGCAAAATTGGATATTTCTGTGGAAGGTGTCAAAATCCTCAGATTGAACGTGGATCAGAATGGCAGCGACAGCAATGATCACGCAGATTTTGCAGACGCAAAATTCATCACAGAGCTGGCAGATGACACTACTCCGGAAACGATAGCCGTAACCGGAGTTACACTGGATAAAGCACAGCGAAACTGACAGAAAAAAGGTCAGACAGTAGATCTTACTGCAACAGTAGCACCGGAAAATGCAACAAATAAAAATGTGATATTTGAAACGAGTAATGAAAAAGCAGCAACTGTAGACGGAAACGGAAAAGTGACCGCAGTAGCAAATGGAAAAGCAACCATCACCGTAACGACCGAAGATGGAGAGAAAACAGCAGCCTGTGAAGTGACTGTGGAGATTCCAAATGTACCAGTTCCGGCACCGGAAGAACTGGTGAATGAAGTGAAAAATGAAATCGCAGCAGCAGAAGGCAGGAAAGAAAGTGACTATACAGAAGAAACCTGGAAAGTTTATGAAAAAGCACTGAATGCAGCGAAAGAAGCCGTAGAGCAAAAAACAGCAACCGAAGAAGAGATGCAGCAGATTTTAACAGCTCTTCGCAATGCAGCCTCTGCACTTAAGAAAGAAACACCATCTACGGAAAAGAAACACCGTCTACAGAAAAGGAAACACCATCTACAAATCCACAGACACCGGAAACTCCAAACGATGGTACGGTGAAAGTTGGTCAGGTGATCAAAGCAGAAGGTCAGTATGGAGTGTTTACTTATAAAGTAACCGGAAAAGACACGGTAGAGGTAAAATCTATCACTGCAAAAGGCAAAACAAAGAAGAGTGTGAAGATCTTTAATAAGATCAAGGCATCCGGAAAAACATGGAAAGTAACCAGTGTGGCAGCAAATGCATTAAAAGGCAACAAGAAGATGGAAAGTCTGACAATTGAAAAAAATGTCAGAAAGATTGGAAAGAATGCCTTTGCAAATTGCAGAAAGCTGAAAAAGTTACTATTAAGAGTAAAAGATCAATACCATTGGAAAGAATGCGTTTAAAAATATAAATAAAAACGCAACGGTCAAAGTGCCGAAAGCACAGAAGAAAAAAGTATGCAAAACTTTTGAACAAAGCGAAACTTTCCAAAAGGTAAAGATAAAATAGTAAAGGGAAAGTAACAGAAACAAAAGGAAAGAAAGGGGTAAAATATTATGGGACTTATCAGAGCAGCCGCCGGAGCAGTCGGCGGAACAATGGCAGATCAGTGGAAGGAGTTTTTCTATTGTGAGGATGGATGCAGATACCCTGGTTGTAAAAGGACAGAAGCAGGTGGGAAGGCGGTCCTCAAACACAAAGGGCAGTGAGAATATCATTTCAAACGGTTCCGGCATTGCAGTTGCAGACGGTCAGTGTATGATGATCGTAGAACAGGGTAAAATTGTTGAAGTTTGTGCAGAACCGGGACAGTTTACTTACGATAGCTCCACAGAACCAAGTATTTTTACCGGAAAACTGGGCGAAGGTCTGAAAAAGACCTTTGCCACCTTCGGAAAGCGTTTTACCTACGGCGGAGATACCGGAAAAGACCAGAGAGTGTATTATATCAATACAAAAGAGATCATGGATAACAAATTTGGCACGGCAAATCCGTTTTTGTTCCATGTAGTGGATCACAATACCGGACTGAGCCGTGATGTACAGGTAAGATGTAACGGTATCTATTCTTACCGCATCACCGACCCGATCCTTTTCTATAAGAATGTCTGCGGAAATGTAGAGATGACTTACGACAGAGAAGAGATCGACGGACAGTTAAAGACAGAGTTTATCTCCGCACTGCAGCCGGCATTTGCACAGCTGTCAAGACTGGAGCTTCTGCCAAGTGATATCCCGGCACATGCGGGAGATCTCGAAGAGGCGATGAACGAAGCACTCACCAAAAAGTGGGCGGAAAAACGCGGTATTTCCGTGGTATCCGTAGCGATGAACCCGATCACCCTCAAAGAAGAAGACCTCAAGAAGATCCAGGAAATCCAGGATGCTGCTGTTCTGAGAGATCCGACGATGATGGCGGCAACGCTTGGCAGTGCACAGGCAGAAGCCATGAAAGCAGCCGCATCCAATCCAAACGGTGCGATGATGGGCTTTATGGGACTGAATATGGCAGGAGGAGCTGGAAGTGCCAATATCCAGGATCTTCTCCAGATGGGAAATCAGAGACAGCAGGCACAAAGACAGCAGCAGTATATACCGGAAGAAAAACAGGCCCAGCCGATACGTCCGTCCGCACAGGCAGGAAGCTGGCAGTGCAGCTGCGGAGCTGTAAATACCGGCAAATTCTGCATGGAATGCGGAACAGCAAAAGCCGGAAGAGGGCTGGAGATGCAGCTGCGGGGCACTGAACAAAGGTAAATTCTGCAGTGAATGCGGCAGTCCGAGACCAGCAGCAGCAAAAAATACCGCTGTGATAAATGTGGATGGGAGCCGGAAGATCCGACAAATCCGCCGCGTTTCTGTCCGGAATGCGGAGATCCGTTCAACGATGGTGATATTGTACAGTAAGGGGATGAATCTATGGCAGATATCAGAGAATACAAATGCCCTGCCTGTGGCGGAGCAATGGAATTTGACAGCAAAACTCAGAAAATGAAATGCCCTTACTGTGATACGGTTGCAGATCTGTCCGACTTTGAAGAAACGCAGTCGGAGAAAACAGCTTCCAAAGAAGGGGCAGAACAGGGAGAAACACAGGAAGCAGCAGAAGAAGGAGCAATGATGCTCTACGTGTGCGAATCCTGCGGTGGTGAAATCCTGGCAGATAAAACGACCGGTGCCACGAGCTGTCCGTACTGCGGCAACAAAGTTGTTATGAAAGGGCAGTTTGACGGTGCCTTAAGACCGGATTATATCATTCCATTTAAGAAAGACAAAAACAGGCAAAAGAAGCATACCGGAAACATCTCGAAGGCAAAAAGTTTTTGCCGGGTGTTTTCAAACAGCAGAACCATATCGACGAGATCAAAGGTGTTTATGTTCCGTTTTGGATATTTGATCTGAAAGCAAAGGCAGATTTCTCCTATCATGCGGAAAAGACGCGTGTATGGGTATCAAATGATATTGAGTACACAGAGCATGAGAATTTTGAAGTAAAAAGAGCAGGAACGGTAGAGTTTGAAAAAGTTCCGGCAGACGGATCAAAAAAGATGGATGATACGCTGATGGAATCGGTGGAACCATATGATTTTAAGGAAGCAGTGCCGTTTCGCATGGCGTATATGGCAGGATATCTGGCAGACCGCTACGATGTGCCGAAAGAGGAGTGCATCGGGCGTGCGAAAAAACGTATCCGGAGAAGCACAGAGCGTGAATTCCGAAATACCGTTAAAGGTTATCATGTGATAGATCAGGAAAAAAGCAAATATGGAGATCAAAGACCAGGCAAAGTATGCTCTCTATCCGGTATGGATCTTAAATACGACCTGGAAAGATAAAAAATACATTTTGCTATGAACGGTCAGACCGGAAAGATTGTCGGTGATCTTCCGGCAGACAATGGAGCATTCTGGAGATTTGTTGCCATGTGGGGAGCAGGGATCGGACTTGTCCTTTATGCACTGCTCTGGGTTTTCATGGTGTTGCTGTAAGGAGGTGGCGAGATGAGGAAAACAAAAATGAAAATCATGTCTCTGCTGCTTAGTATGTTATTATCTTTATTCGTACCATTTCTGAATCTTCAGGCAGCATCGAATCATCCGGCAAGACTTGTTGACCAGGCAGAGCTGCTCACGGCAGAAGAACAGCAGCAGATCCAGGCAAAACTGGATGAAGTCAGTGAATTGCATCATTGTGATGCAGTGGTAATGACCGTTAATTCCCTGGAGGGAAAAACGGCAACCGAATACGCCGATGATGCATTTGATTACGATGGCTATGGACTTGGCGAAGACAAAGCGGGGATACTTTTTCCTGGTGGATATGGGCGACCGCAACTGGGCAACAAGCACACATGGTTATGCGATCACGGCATTTACGGATGCCGGACTTAGTTATATAGAAGAAAAGCTGGTATCCTACCTTGGTGATGGTGAGTACGCAGAAGCATTTAATTGTTTTGCAGAACAGTGCGACCGTTTCCTGACACAGGCAGAGACAGGCGAGCCATATGATGTAGATAATATGCCGCAAGAGCCATTTGCCTATGCATTCTGGCTGGTTGTATGCCTGGCAATCGGATTTGTGATTGCACTGATCACGGCATCGATCAAACGTTCCAAACTGACTTCCGTTGTGAAGCGGACCACAGCAGAAGAATATATGAAAAAAGGCAGTCTGAATCTTACCGTGAAACAGGATCGCTTTATTAATAAAGTGGTTACAAGCCGTCCGGTTCCAAAAATGATAATGACTCACACAGTGGAGGCGGCGGAAGCAGCACGCATGTCAGCTCATCCGGTGAAGTACACGGAGGTCACAGCGGAAAATTCTAAAGAGTGAGTATACCTGCAAAAGTGTGATACATTTTTGCAGGTATCTTTATATAATTTTAATGTGGATAAAAAATTGTTAATACTATTTTTAGGTACATGGTGTTATGATAGTCATGAAACAGAACTGGGAGACAAAAAAGAATCATGAAGATAAAGAAAAAAGCCGGACACCGGCATATGACATCGTTTCAGATCATTATACTGGGATTTATGGGAGTGATCCTGGCAGGGAGTTTGCTGCTGATGCTTCCGTGGGCATCCAGAAGCGGAAGATGGAGTTCCTTTTCTGATACGTTATTTACTGCGACATCAGCAGTCTGTGTAACAGGACTGGTTGTGCAAGATACAGCAACTTACTGGTCTGAATTTGGTCAGGTTATTATTTTGCTGCTGATCCAGATTGGCGGTCTCGGCGTTGTGACTGTGGCAGTATCGATCGCAACGATCGCCGGCAGGAAGATCGGACTGATGCAGAGAAGTACCATGCAGGAAGCAATCGCAGCTCCGAAAATGGGCGGGATTGTGAGGATGACTACTTTTATCTTAAAAACCTCGTTTTTGATCGAACTGATCGGGGCAGTTATTCTGTTTCCGGTTTTTTACAGAGAATTTGGACTTGGCAAAGGAATCTGGTACGCTGTATTTCATGCGATATCTGCATTCTGCAATGCCGGATTTGATCTGATGGGAGTAACAGGAAAATTTTCATCCCTGACTTCTTTTTGCGGCAAACCCGGTTGTGAATCTTGTGATCATGACACTGATCGTGGTTGGCGGTATTGGATTTTTTACCTGGCTGGATATCAAGGAGAATAAATGGCATATTAAAAAATACCGGCTGCAGAGCAAAGTAGTTCTTGCAGTCAGTGCCTTTCTGATCCTGGTTCCGGCGATCATGTTCTTTTTTTGGAATTTCAGCATATGCCGCTGGGAGAACGGATCTGGAGTTCTTTTTTCCAGTCTGTGACAACAAGAACAGCTGGATTTAATACTGCTGATCTCGATAAAATGACAGATTCCGGAAAGATGGGAATGGTGCTTCTGATGGTGATTGGAGGATCTCCGGGATCTACAGCAGGCGGGATGAAAACAACAACCGCAGCGGTTCTGTTTGCCATGGCGATTTCCGTATTTCGAAAGAATGAGCAGGCACATCTTTATAACAGAAGAATTGCAGAAGAGACGCAGCGAAATGCCGCTACAATTTTTGTTTTATATATGATGCTGTTTACAGGAAGTGCGATGTTCATCAGCTATCTGGAAAAAGTACCGCTTGTGACGGCATTTTTGAGACCGGATCGGCAATCGGAACGGTAGGACTTTCTCTTGGACTGACGCCGACACTTTGTCTGGCTTCGAGACTGGTACTGATCTGTCTCATGTTCTTTGGAAGAGTCGGGGACTGACGCTGATCTTTGCGACCGTTTCCGGGAAGCGGACGGAGTATAAATATCCGCAGGAAAAGATTAACGTAGGATAGGAGTATCCACAAGATACAGAGTGTGCTTGATTTGCAGGAAAAAGCAGGATATTTATGATGCGATCAAGATGAAAAATGAAAAAAGCTATAGATGGAGGAAAAGAAGACATGAAATCAATCTTACTGATCGGGCTTGGAAGATTTGGAAGGCATATTGCGATAAAACTGGATGAACTGAATCATCAGGTTATGGCAGTAGACAACAATGAGAGCAGAGTAGAGGCAGTTCTGCCGTATGTGCGTAACGCACAGATCGGGGATGCGACCAACGAGGATTTTCTCCGTTCTCTCGGTGTCCGGAATTTTGATGTCTGCATTGTGGCGATCGGAGATAATTTCCAGAGTTCTCTGGAAACAACGTCTCTGTTAAAAGAGCTGGGAGCAAAGATGGTAGTCTCCAGAGCAGCAAGAGATGTACATGCGAAGTTCCTTTTAAGAAACGGAGCAGATGAGGTTGTATATCCGGAGAAACAGCTGGCATCCTGGACGGCGATCCGTTACAGTGCAGATCACATTTTTGATTATGTGGAGCTAGATGAAGAACATGGCATTTTTGAAATTTCCATTCCGGATGCCTGGATCGGAAAAACGGTTGGAGAACTGGACATCCGAAAGAAATATAATGTAAATATCATGGCACTGCGGTGCAACGGCGTGCTGGATATGAATATTGCGTCGGAAACTCTGCTTGGAGATGACCAGACCATGCTGGTACTGGGAAATATTAAAAACATCCAGAAACAGTTCCATATCTGAAACGAAAGAAGATGGTAATATGAAAGAATTTCTTTTATTGCCGGCAGTGGGAGGCATTTTTATATTTATGTATGAAATGCTGAAAAAATTTGATGCATTTTGTGATGCAAACAGACAGAATCTCTGGCTGGAGGAGGATGCGGTACCGGAAGAAAAAGAGGAAAGTGCAGAACAGGTGATGGATGACTGCCTTTCCTCTTCTGTTTCCGCAGAACGGAACGGCCGCCTGGAAAAACTGCTCGCTGCATTTCAGAGAGAAAAGAAAGTACAGAACTTCCGTGATCTGTTTACTAGTATTTTGATCTTACTGGCAGCCAGTGTGATGGGATATTTTTTCAACAGTCTGGGTTTTGCAAATGCCAATATCATGACAGTGTTTGTGTTTGCAGTACAGCTGATCGCAGTGCTTACAAATCACAGGACCTACAGTATGATCGCCGCCGTGCTGAGTGTACTTATTTTTAATTTTCTGTTTACGACACCGCGGTATACATTTCATGCTTACGGAGAGGGATATCCGGTTACCTTTCTGATCATGTTCGGTATTGCATTTTTGACCGGAACGCTGGCACTGAAGTTAAAAAATCAGGCAAAACAGTCAGAAATGGTGGCTTTCCGCACAAAGATTTTGTTTGATACAAACCAGATTCTGCAGTGTGCCAGAGGAAGGGAAGAAATCATCAGTAAAACGGGACAGCAGCTTCGGAAACTCCTTGGAAGAAATGTGATTTTTTACAGTGTAAAAGATCATGAACTGGAAAAAAGCAAAGTGTTTATGATGGAAGACAGGGAGTGGTCAGAACAGCAGAAGCTGAAAAAAGAAAAGTATGTGGCAGAATGGGTTTTAAAACACCGGAAACGTGCAGGTGCAGGCACAGGGAATTTCCGGGTGCAGAATGCCTTTATCTGACGGTCGGTGTAAATGAAACAGTTTATGGAGTACTGGGGATCAGCATAGAAAAGAAGCAGCTGGAAAGTTTTGAAAAAAGTATCCTTCAGGCGATTATCGGCGAGTGTGCACTGGCACTGGAGAATGAACAGATTACCATTGAAAAGAAAAAGCGGCGATTCTGGCAAAAATGAACAGCTTCGCTCAAACCTTCTGCGGGCGATTTCACATGATCTGCGGACACCGCTGACCTCAATTTCCGGAAATGCGAGCAATCTGCTTTCCAATGCAGATGATTTTGACAAAGAGACGAAAAGCAGCTGTATCTGGATATTTATGATGACTCTATGTGGCTGATCAATCTGATTGAAAATATGCTGTCCGTGACCAGACTGGAGGAAGGTCGGATGAATCTGAACATATCAGTAGAACTGGTGGATGATGTGATCCAGGAGGCACTTCGCCATGTAGACCGGAAAAAGATGAACACACGATCACGGTTGAGCATGAGGACGAATTGCTTCTGGCCAGAATGGATTCCAGGCTGATCGTGCAGATGGTCATCAATCTGGTGGATAATGCGATCAAATATACGCAGAAGGGATCCCATATTGATATCAGGACAGGAAGAGAAGGGAAAAATGCCGTAATCTCAGTTGCAGATGACGGACCTGAATTTCCGATGAAATGAAAGAACATATTTTTGAAACTTTTTATACCGGGACGAATAAGATTGCAGACAGCAGGAGAAGTCTTGGACTTGGACTTGCACTCTGCAAATCCATCGTAAATGTCCATGGAGGAGAAATCAAAGTTTCAGATGCACATCCACATGGAGCAGTTTTTCAGTTTACATTACCAGCAGGGGAGGTATATTTGTATGAACAAACCACGGATACTGGTTGTGGAAGATGATAATTCGGTGAAAAATCTGATCACAACAACTTTGAAAGCACATGATTATCATTTTCTGACGGCGGAGAATGGAGAAGTGGCGATCCTGGAAGCAGCGAGCCACAATCCGGATATCATTCTGCTGGATCTTGGACTTCCGGACATAGACGGAATTGAAGTGATAAAAAGAGTGCGGACATGGTCGCAGATGCCGATCATCGTGATCGGTGCCAGAAGCGAAGATGTTGACAAGATCGAAGCACTCGATGCGGGAGCAGATGATTATCTGACGAAACCATTTTCAGTAGAAGAGCTGCTTGCAAGGCTTCGTGTGACCAGACGCAGACTGCAGATGATGAAAAGTGACGCACTGAATCAGAGTGCAGTTTTTGTAAACGGAGATCTTCGCATTGATTATGCGGCGGGCTGTGTGTATCTTGGGGAAGAAGAGCTTCATCTGACACCGATCGAGTATAAATTGCTGTGTCTGCTGGCACAGAACGCAGGAAGAGTCCTGACCCATACCTTTATCATGGAAAATATCTGGGGCAGTAACTGGGAAAAGGACATTGCTTCGCTTCGGGTATTTATGGCGACACTGAGGCGGAAACTGGAAAAAACCCACAGTCTCTTCAGTATATCCAGACGCATGTCGGCGTCGGATACCGTATGATGAAATTTGAAGAATCATCAGAAAATAAAAAGGGTGAATATTAAAACATCAGGATGGAGTCTCTTTTATCCTCTTACAGCAAGAAGACTCCGACCTCTAAGGGGGGAGATGGCAAGTACAATGGAAAAAGAAAACAGTATGCAGGAGATCATCCCGGCATACTGTTTTTTTAACCAAATCAAGCAGCAAAGTGGATTGCGAATATTCGCTTTTTCTATTCTACAGAATTTCCTGTAAACGCTTCAGCAGATCGCTCTGCAGATAGTAGGTAGTCTCAAAATTCAGATAACGCATCGTCTGATCATCCCACAGGATTTTAATCTGCGGCGGAATTCCTCATCGCTTTCCCAGAACTGAAGCAGAACCGGGAAGAAAGAAAATGCCGGGATTTCTGCAGTGATATCAGCACCGGCAAGAGCTGGCTTTAAAATCCCGCCGATGGAAACACATGCCTTTTTGACGGCATCCACTTTGCCGGAAAAGAAATCTGCATATTTCTGTGAAAAAATTTCGGCACTTGGGCTTGCACCGGCAGCAGCAAAATTTGCGATTGGAGTCCATTTGCCGCCAAGAGGGGGCAGTTCCGTTTCTTGACCGTGACAGAGCATATCGTAGATGGTCATGACTGTTTCATAAGAGCGACATTCTGCAAAACCATCCGATGTTTTTTCGAAAACAGTTCCGCTTGGGCGATCAATCTTGCAGGGCGTATTCAGATAAGTAAGATAAATATAATCTTTATCAAGATCTAGGTGAAATTTGGCAGAGAGGGCTTCCTGATCATATTTCAGGAAATGAGCTTTGCCGATATCCACCTGCTTTTCATAGTTTGAAATCATAAGATCCTCCTTTTCGAATAAAATATCATGATGCCAGGGTCAAAAGGTCTAAATCCACATGAGCTTGCTCATATCATTCATTGTAACATGGTCCGGCCGTTTCTTCCACAGACAGAGAAAGAAATGGATTTCTTATAGCAAAAAACAGATTTTTTCCATGGGAGGAGATAACGTTTTTCTTGCATGAACAGGAGAGACTAGTGTAAAATATAAAAGATTTTTAAATCTGAAAATACAACAGAGCAGGTATAGAAGAAATATGAAAGGAAAAGAGTGATTGCAGGCATTCTGCTTGTGGGAATTTTGACAGTTACCCTGGCAGGATGCAAAAATGAGGATATCAGTAAAAAAGAAACGGAAAAGCCCGTCATCACCCTGGGCAGCGACAGCTATCCACCATACAATTATCTGAATGAGGATGGAATCCCCACAGGAATCGATGTGGAATTGGCTACAGAAGCTTTCAGAAGGATGGGATATCAGGTGGACGTTGTCCAGATCAACTGGGAGAAGAAAAAGGAACTGGTAGAGAGCGGAGAGATTGACTGTATTATGGGATGTTTTTCCATGGAAGGGCGACTTAACGATTACCGATGGGCAGGACCGTACATAGCAAGCCGCCAGGTGGTTGCTGTAAATGAGAACAGTGATATCTATAAACTGAGTGACTTGGAGGGAAAGAACCTAGCGGTTCAGTCTACAACCAAACCGGAAGGCATTTTTTTGAACCGGACGGATGAACGGATCCCCAAACTGGAAAATCTGATCAGTCTCGGGCACAGGGAATTGATCTATACATTTCTGGGGAAAGGGTATGTAGATGCTGTGGCTGCGCATGAGGAATCGATTGTTCAGTATATGAAAGATTATGATACAAGCTTCCGCATTCTGAAGGAACCATTGATGGTCGTCGGGATAGGAGCTGCTTTTGCAAAAGAGGATGAGCGGGGGATCTGTGAGCAGATGGATCAGGCCCTGGAAGAGATGCGCAAGGATGGCACATCTCTGAAAATCATCGAAAAAATATCTGGATGATCCACAGAAGTACCTGGAGGTGGATGATCTTGGATATTAAGGAAAGAATAAAAGAAAAAGGAATAAAAATAGTCGGGATTTTTGCTTGGAATCTGTGTGGCTGCAGTCTCGTTGTTTTATTTTTTTTATGTGGAAAAAGCGGAAGCAGAGAAAAGGATGGTGGAGATCGTAAACTATGTCAAAGTGCAGTGCTCAACCTACACTCACTATAATGAATCTTCGGAATCAAAAGTCTCCTCCGTGCCATTGAAAGTGCCAGACAAATGAGTACAAATATTAAAATGGAAACAGAAAACGGCGGGCAGCTAAGAGAGGATTTCCTGAAAGAAAACCTGCAGACTCTATGGGTGGATGGCATCATTGTGCTGGATCAGGAAGGAAAGACGGACTGCGAATATAGTGAGGATGAGTCTCTGGCAAGTGAGATCACGGACTATCTGCAAAAAGATATTATCATGGATTTTACCGGATATGAAGAAAGAACGTATTCGGAACGGTTTGAAAGGGAAGACGGGGCACATGTCGACATTGCAGCCTGTGCCAGAAAAGATGCACCGGGGATTGTTGCAATCTACTATTATACATCTCCCGAATTTGTCAGAAACTATACCCTGACGATACAGGGCCTTTTAAACGGCTATAGTGTCCAGAAAGATGGAACAATTATTGTTGCAGACAATGGGATAGTTGTTGCCAGCAACGATGAGTGTCTGCTGGGAGAAGATACAGCCGATAACGAGGTTGTCCAGGCAATGAAAGAGCATACAGACAGTCAGCATATTTTTCATTTAAAAAACGAAGGAACCGGAGGTTATGGAATTATGCTGAAGCAGCGGGATTATTATATTTATGCCTATCTTCCGGATACGGAAGTATTTCGTAACCTGCCACTAAGTGTAATAGCTGTTGTTTTTCTTTATTTTCTGATGTCCGGCATATTCTGGTTCTGGACATACAGAACCAATCTGACACACCAGAAACAGGAACAGGAAAAAGATGAAAAATATAAGGCAGAACTTCTGATAGCTGCAAAAAAGGCAGAGGCTGCCAATGAGGCAAAAACAGAATTCCTTCATCGTATGAGCCACGATATCAGGACTCCGATTAATGGAATCCAAGGTCTGATCAATATGGCAGACCATTATGCAGATGATATGGAGAAGCAGAAGGAATACAGAACAAAGGTGAAAGCGGCATCCAATCTGTTGCTGGAACTGGTAAATGATGTTCTGGACATGAGTAAGCTGGAGTCGGGTGAAGTTGTGCTCGAAGAAATTCCATTCAATCTGATCCGTATTTCAAGGGAAGTATTTGTTGTGATCGATCAGATGGCTGCCGAACAGAATATCCAGATTGTATGGGAGAAAAAAGAAATCACACACCGGGATCTTATCGGAAGCCCGGGGCATGTGAAACGGGTGATGATGAATATCTTGTCGAATGCGGTGAAATATAACAGGGCAAACGGACAGATCTATATCAGCTGCCGTGAAATCCCATCCGAACAGTCGGGATGGACAACGATAGAATTTGTCTGCCGGGATACCGGAATCGGGATGACAGAGAGTTTTCAGAAACATATTTTTGAACCATTTGCACAGGAACATACAGGAAGCCGTACAAAATTTTCTGGAACAGGGCTTGGAATGCCGATCACAAAAAAACTGGTCGAAAAAATGGGCGGAACCATTTCCTTTGAAAGTAAAGAAGGCGCAGGAACTACCTTTGTGATCCGGATTCCATTCCGGATTGATACAGGCAGGAGCGGCAGAGCTGAAACGGAAGAAAAACCAGAAGTTTCTATAAAGGGAGTGCATATTCTTCTGACAGAGGACAATGAACTGAATATGGAGATTGCAGAGTTTGTGCTTCAGAATGAAGGCGCAGTTGTGACAAAAACATGGAATGGTCAGGAAGCTGTTGAGATATTCAGAAAGAGCGAACCGGATGAATTTGATGTGATTCTTATGGATATCATGATGCCGGTCAAGAATGGTTATGAAGCAGCGAAGATGATCCGCTCTATGGACAGAGAGGATGCAAAGACAATACCGATTATTGCAATGACAGCAAATGCATTCACGGAGGACAGGCTGAAAGCAAAAGAAGCAGGAATGGATGAACATATTGCAAAACCTGTGGATCCGGAATTATTGGTAAAGGTGATTTATGAATCAGTGGATTAGTGGAAAACAATCTCAGAAAGGGAATTATATTGAAAAAGAAAAAATGGAATAGGTTGTTTTCTGTACTTTTTGTGATGGTGACAGTTATATTACTTCTGTCAGGCTGTGGCAAGAAAGAGTGCAGAAAAAGAAGATGAAGAAACGATCACGGTGTATTTATGGAGTACAAATCTGTATGAAAAATATGCACCATATATCCAGGAACAGCTTCCGGATATTAATATTGAATTTGTGGTAGGGAATAATGATCTGGATTTCTACAGATTTTTGAATGAAAACGGTGGACTGCCGGATGTTATAACCTGCTGCCGTTTTTCACTGCATGATGCAAGTCCGCTGAAAGACAGTCTGATGGATCTTTCCACAACCAATGCGGCAGGTGCTGTCTATGATACATATCTCAACAATTTCAAGAATGAGGATGGAAGCGTAAACTGGCTTCCGTGTGTGCGGATGCACATGGTTTTGTAGTCAACAAAGACCTTTTTGCAAAGTATGATATCCCGTTGCCAACAGATTACGAGAGCTTCGTTTCTGCCTGCCAGGCATTTGACAAGGTAGGGATCCGTGGGTTTAGTGCAGACTATTCTTATGATTATACGTGTATGGAAACACTGCAGGGGCTGTCTGCGTCAGAGCTGTCTTCTGCGGCGGGACGTAAGTGGCGTACCGCCTACAGTGACCCGAATAATACAAAGAAAGAAGATCTGGACAGTACAGTCTGGCCGGAGGCTTTTGAACGTCTGGAACAGTTCATAAAGGATACAGGGCTGGGTCTGGATGATCTGGATATGAACTATGATTCTGTGGTTGAGATGTATCAAAGCGGCAGGCTTGCCATGTATTTTGGCAGCTCTTCCGGTGTAAAAATGTTTCAGGATCAGGGGATTAACACAACATTCCTGCCATTCTTTCAGCAGAACGGCGAAAAGTGGCTGATGACCACACCATATTTCCAGGTGGCACTGAACCGTGATCTGACGCAGAATGAAACACGTCGGCAGAAAGCAATGAAGGTACTGAACACAATGCTTTCAGAGGATGCGCAGAACCGGATCATTTATGATGGACAGGATCTGTTAAGCTACAGCCAGGATGTGGATCTTCATCTTACGGAATATCTAAAAGATGTGAAACCGGTGATCGAAGAAAACCATATGTATATCCGAATTGCGTCAAATGACTTTTTCTCTGTTTCCAAAGACGTAGTTTCGAAGATGATCTCAGGAGAATACGATGCAGGGCAGGCATACCAGTCATTTAATTCTCAGCTTCTTGAGGAAGAAACTGCTTCTGAGGATATCGTGCTGGATTCACAGAAGTCGTATTCCAACCGTTTCCACAGCAGTGGAGGAAATGCAGCATATTCTGTTATGGCAAACACGCTACGCGGCATCTATGGATCAGATGTGCTGATCGCAACTGGAAACAGCTTTACGGGAAACGTGCTGAAAGCTGGATATACTGAAAAAATGGCAGGCGACATGATCATGCCAAATGGTCTTTCGGCTTACAGCAGCAAGATGGACGGAGCACAACTGAAAGAGACGGTCAGAAATTTTACAGAAGGCTATCCGGGAGGCTTCCTTACGTTTAATCGTGGATCGCTTCCAGTCTTCAGTGGTATTTCGGTGGAAATTAAGAAAACAGATGATGGTTACACATTGAGCAAAGTTACAAAGGACGGAAAACAAATTCAGGATACGGATACTTTTACAGTAACCTGCCTGGCGACACCACAACACATGGAGGCCTATCCGACAGACGAGAATATGGTATTTGATGTTGGGGAGTTCTCTGTGAAAGACACCTGGATTGAAAATGTTTCTGATGGGAATACAGTCCTTGCAGAGCCTGAAGACTACCTGACTTTGAGGTGAGAAGAATGAAAGCTAAAAACCATAATACAAACAGAGAAAAACGTGCCATGAAAAACGGTTCAGGACAGCAGTCTTTCTTCTTCTTTTTGCGGGAATTGTTTTGACTGTTTTTCGATATTTCAAGCTTGTGTCGAAAAAGGTTTATGAGGAAAGTGTTTCCCACCTGACGGAGGTTTTTCACCAGTCTGATAATATGTTAAGGGAACTGACAGATAAGAATCTGACCTATCTTCATATGTGGGGGGCGTATCTGCAGGAGACTTCCGATGAAGATAAAATTCGTGATTATATAGAGAACGCACAAAAAGACGCCGGATTTTTAAATTTTTATTTTCTGTCAACGGACGGTAACTACAAAATGCTGACCGGAGAAACGGGATATCTTGATTTACAGGAAAATTTTGAAGATGAGATCCAAAACGGGAATGATATCGTAACGAATGCAGTAGTTCCCGGAAAATCCCAGATGCTTGTTTTGCCAGTCCCAGGGCTCATGGAAACTATCAGGGATTTGGATACGATGCGATCGCGATTGCCTATGAAAATTCTGACATTGTACATGTACTGGATATTTCTGCTTTTTCATGGAAATGCAAAGAGCTATGTTGTTCATCCGGATGGTCGTGTTGTCGTGGATCATTCTTTTTAAGGAATGGGGAAATGCATATAATTTCTTTGGCATTCTCAGAGAGCATTCCAATATCCCGGAAAAAGAGATCCTTGAACTTTCAGGGAAGTTTAAAGCAGGAGATACCGATGCGATGCTGGTAAACCTGGATGGAAAGAACTATTATCTGGTCTATGAAAATCAGAAATTCAGGACTGGGTATTTCTGGGACTTGTAAAGGCTGAGATTGTTAATGCCAGCATGAATGTTCTGCAGCGCAGTACCATGATGCTTGTAGGCATAGTAGCGTTGAGTGTTGCCGGTCTTTTTATCTGGCTGATACTAAGGAAAAGCAGGGTAAGCCTCAAGAAAAAAAGATACGGAGATCCTGTACAGGGAAGAGCTGTTTCAAAAAGCTTTCAATGAACGTGGATGACGTTTTCCTGATGCTGGATGCCAAAACCTATCAGGCAGATTATGTCAGCCCGAATGTGGAAAAGCTGCTGGGAATTACCATAGAACAGATCCGCAAAGATATTTGCGTTCTGGGGAAACTGCATCCTCAAAAATCGGAAGATCCTAAGAAAAATTATCTGGAGAAGATCCAGGTTGATGAACAGAAGGAAGGGGATTTTGAATATGTTCATCAGAAAACAGGGGAACAACGATGGTTTCATAATATTGCAATGTGCAGTGAGGTAAACGGAAAAAGAAATACATCCTGGTTATGTCTGACCGTACCTCTGATAAAAAGATGAATCAGGCACTCTATGAGGCGGTCCATGCTGCGGAAAATGCCAACAAGGCAAAGAGTACATTTCTTTCCAATATGTCTCACGATATCCGGACTCCGATGAATGCGATCATTGGTTTTACGACCCTGGCTGTAAGCAATATTGATAATAAAAAAAGGTCAGGGATTATCTGGGCAAGATTCTTTCATCCAGCAATCATCTGCTTTCACTGATTAATGATATACTGGATATGAGCCGTATCGAGAGTGGAAAGATCCATCTGGAAGAAACGGCGATCAGTCTGTCAGAAATGCTCCATGATCTGAAACCATTATCAGTGGACAGATCCATGCGAAGCAGCTGGAGCTTTATATGGATGCTATGGATGTGACGAATGAGGACGTCTATTGCGATAAGACGCGTCTGAATCAGGTACTGCTGAATCTTTTGTCCAATGCGGTCAAATTTACGCCTGCCGGCGGAACCGTTTCCGTTCGTCTGAAACAGTTCCCAGGAAAAACAAAAGACAGTGGTCTGTATGAGATTCGTGTAAAAGACAGTGGAATCGGCATGAGTCCGAAATTTGTACAGAAGATTTTTTCTCCTTTTGAACGGGAGCGGACTTCCACCGTCAGTAGGACTCAGGGGACAGGCCTTGGTATGGCCATTACTAAGAACATTGTGGATATGATGGGAGGAACGATTGAAGTTCAGACAGAACAGGGCAAAGGCACCGAATTTATTGTCCGCCTGGCATTGAGATTTCAGCCTGAGCACCGCCGCACAGAGAAAATCGCAGAACTGGAAGGTCTGAAGGCATTGGTAGTAGACGATGATTTCAATACCTGTGACAGTGTGACTAAGATGCTTGTAAAGGTTGGAATGCGTTCGGAATGGACACTTTCCGGCAAGGAAGCTGTTCTCCGCGCACGACAGTCTATGGAAATGGGGGATGCATTCCATGCTTATATCATCGACTGGCGTCTGCCGGATATGAATGGAATTGAAGTTACCCGTCAGATCCGCAGCCTTGATGACAATACACCGATCATTATTCTGACTGCTTACGACTGGTCAGATATTGAAGTGGAAGCCAGAGCTGCAGGAGTGACTGCATTCTGCGCGAAACCTATGTTTATGTCAGATATCAGAGAGACTTTGATGACTGCTATCGGTCAGAAGAAGGCTGAAACAGAGACTTCGATTTTTCCGGCAGCAGATTTAGATTTCAGAGGCAGACGTATATTGCTTGTGGAAGATAATGAGCTGAACAGCGAAATTGCAGTGGAGATCCTTAATGAATATGGATTCCTGGTTGATACAGCAGAAAATGGAGCAGAGGCAGTGGAGAAAATTAAGAATTCAAAACCGGGTAATTATGATCTGGTGCTTATGGATGTGCAGATGCCTGTAATGAATGGATATGAGGCCACTAAGCAGATCCGAGCACTGAATGATCCGGCACTGGCTGGAATCACCATTCTTGCCATGACTGCAAATGCATTTGATGAGGATAGAAAGAAAGCACTGGAATGTGGTATGGATGGATTTTTATCCAAACCAATAGTTATTGAAGAATTGATCTGTGCACTGCAAAATAATCTGAAATGTCATCTTGCAGAGAGAACTTCCGTTTGAAAAGCGAATGTAAAAAGTTTGGTGGGATAATGTTCTTTCATAAATGTAACTATCATGATTTTAGCGGGAGAAAAATATGAAGATCAAAAAAGCAAAAAGTGCAGGTCTTATTTTGGCATGCATAGCAGCAACAGGACTTACAGGATGTGGGAAAACAGATGAAACATCAAAGAAACACGAAGCAATTACGTTTATGGCTCCTTATCTGGAGGTGGACAGCTTTATAGAAGAGGTGCATAAAACATATCCGGAGGTTAATCTTGAAGTAATCACGTATAGCGGGTCAAATACAACAACCTATCTGCAGAATATGCTAGAGGCAGATGATCTTCCGGACATCTGCACACAAACTTTTTATAAGCCAGATGTGGTGGATGTCAGTGATAAGATGATTGATCTCTCTGGATACGATTTTACAGATAATTATGTGGAATCACGCCTGAAAGAGGTATCCGACGATGGTGCACTTTATATGCTTCCATCTTTGTACAACTGTTATGGAATCACTTATAATAAAACACTGCTTGAGAAAAATGGATGGAAGCTGCCAACATCTTTTACAGAGCTTGAAGAACTTGCAGACAAAGCAAAAGAAGCAGGAGTTGCGTTATGTATGGCACAGATTCAGTACCCTGGTTCCGCCTTTCAGTATGTATGTAATATTGCGGATGCGGGATTCCTTAGTACCATGTCTGGAAAGCAGTGGCAGAAAGATTACCTGTCAGGAAAGGCAAATGTCAGTGACACGGAAGGCATGATGGATAGCATGGAATATATCCAAAAATGGAAAGACATCGGTATGTTAGACAGCAGCAACAGTGATCCGACAGATGATGGTAAAACAAAAGAAGCTTTTATAAAGGGAAAATCATTGTTTTTATTGGGACCACAGAATGGAATTATGGACTCAGAAGATACAATGGACAAATTTGGTCTGATGCCATACCTGTCTGAAGATGGAAGCAAGAATGTATTTATTTTAAATGTAAACCGTTTTTACGGATTGAATAAAAAGCTGGAGAATAATCCGGAGAAACTTGAAGATGCATTAAAAGTCATGAAGGTGTTATCTACGGTAGAAGGAACCAGTGCCCTGTATCCGGAGAGCACATTAAAAGCAGGACTACTTCCTTTTAAAGATGCAAAGGCGGATGACACCTACTATGCAGATATTTCAGATTTTATCAATGCAGGGAATACGACACCGTTTATTTATTCTGGATGGGAAAATACGATTGTAAATACCGGAACCAAAATGCTGGAATTCATGCAGGATAAGGCATCCATAAAGGATGTGGCAGATCAGCTGGATGAGGATCAGGACAGCGTGGTAAATAATCAGCCGGAAGTGTTCACAACAGCTACAGAGGAAATCTCACAGGAAAGCTGTGCAAAGCTGGTGGGCAGATGCTTTGCCGAGGCGACCGGAAGTGACATTGCTCTTATATCCCTTGGAACATGGGTCAGTGGAAATGGCACTAACCAGAACAATGATGGCGTGAGCGGAAAACTGTATGCAAAGAATATTACAGACTATGACATCTGTACCATTCTTCCGACAGGCTGGTCACAGACAATCCAGACGGTCCGATTAACAGGAAAACAGATTCAGGATTTACATAAAGAAGGATATGATGCGGTCGGTACAGGAAACAATTACCCTTATGTGTTGGTAAGTCCGGTGGAACTGGAAGATGATAAGACTTATCAGGTTGCGATTTCCGGAATCAGTGAAAACTGGCATCAGAAGCGGAAGTGACAGACAGCGGAATTGTAGGTATGGATGCGGCAAAAGAGTTTTTGGACAATTTGAGACTTTAAGTGAAGCGGACGCTGAATGGAAATAATAATGGAAATAATCGAGGGAGAAGAATGCAGAAGAGAAATAATTACCGGAATTTAATATTGGGGTGTTGTATAACTGGTATAGCGATGCTTTTTGCATTCTTCTTCCTGTATTATACTTATATCCAGGATATTATCTATGAGGAACGGTTAAACCAGATGGAAGAAATTACCCGTCAGATGTTTCAAAATCTGGAAGATGTGATCGATTCCCACTGGGACCGGGTGACGGAAGAATGTAATTATCTGAGAAATGCAAACATACAGACTACAGACGAACTCTGCAGATATATGGAAAAGAAATATGAATTATCAGCATATGCAGATCATAAGATCACGTTGATGGCAGTGGATTCAGAAGGTGGATATTATACAGAATCCGGAAACAGAGGACTTTTCCGTGAGCTGGATTATTTTGAAGACAATCCCGAACAGATCAGTTTTGTTTTTGATTCTATGACAGATAACCAGTCAGAGATGGTGTTTTTGCAACGTTTGCCAGAAGCAATAGAACTTCAAAATGGAGAAGAGAAAACTACAATCTCTTATTTTGGAATTGCCCAGGATATGGAACAGCTGAATCCTTATTTTAACTGCGATGCATATGATGGGAACAACAGTGTGTATGTGCTGGATGACAATGGATTTAAACTGTTCAACAGCAATCAGGTGGAACTGATCAAGGGGCATAATGTATTTTCTGTTTTGCAGAACATGAAGTATCTTCACAATTCTTCTTTTGACAAAACAAAGGCGGAACTGGAATAAAAAGGATGTAGTTATTCGAATGCGGTTCTGGATGGAATAGAATATTTTTACGGGTTAAAAAGAATGGAAAATGCCGAATGGACCCTGATCTTTCTGGTTCCGGCAGAATATGTTGCTGCGAATACCTTAAAACTTGTCAATTTTGTCACGATATTTATCGTTATCTTTACGGTTATCGTAGCAGCCTGCGTTATACTGGGGATTTCCTTTGTTATGCACAGAAACCAGCAGGAAGCGATCCGTGTGGAACAGGAAAATAATGCGAAGCTGGAAACAGTGAATACAGAGCTGCGGCAGGCAAAACAGGCGGCGGAAGAAGCTTTTCGGGTGGCCCAGGAAGCGAACAGATCCAAGAGCAGTTTCCTTGCCAATATGTCCCACGATATCCGTACTCCGATGAATGCGATCATTGGTATTACGTCATTAATCCGATATGACGCCGGCAATAAAGGCAAGGTAATAGAGTATGCGGATAAAATCGACACTTCCTCACAGCATCTGTTAGGGATTATCAATGATGTTCTGGATATGAGCAAGATCGAAGCAGGAAAAACGGTTTTCAAGTATTCTGATTTTTCTCTTCTGGATTTTTTATACAGGAACTCGACACGATATTTCATTCTCAGATATCTGAAAAAAGCAGACTTTTACAATTACAAAAGAAAAGATCCGGCACGAGTGGGTAAATGGAGATCAGGTTCACCTGATGCAGATTTTTAGCAACCTCTTGTCCAATGCAATAAAATATACACAGGAAGGTGGAGAAATCCTGCTTCTGGCAGAGGAATGTGGATCAAATTCATCTGTTTATGCAAGGTATCGCTTTTTAGTCAGTGATAATGGTATGGGAATGTCGGCAGATTTCAAGAATACCATCTTTGATCCGTTTACCCGTGCCGAAAATTCTCTGACAAGTAAGATACAGGGGACCGGTCTAGGAATGGCTATTACCAGAAATCTGGTTGAAGCCATGGGAGGCACCATTGATGTGGAAAGTGAACCGGGACAGGGCAGCTGTTTTGAGATTTTTATGGATCTGAAAATTGCCGGGGACAGATCTGTTTCTTTGTCATCACAGGCAGAAACAGATGAGCCGGATGACAATATTTTGCAGGGAATGCATTTCCTGTGTGCAGAGGATAATGAGCTGAATGCGGAAATTCTGATGGAACTGTTAAAGATTGAGGGTGCAGAGTGTACCATCTGTGAAAATGGCGAAAAAAATCCTGGAGGCATTTGAACAGTCTGTCCCGGGTGACTATGACATGATCCTGATGGATGTGCAGATGCCTGTTATGAATGGTTATGAGGCAGCAAAAGCAATCCGCAGCAGTTCCCATGAACTGGCAAAGAAGATTCCGATCATTGCCATGACAGCCAATGCATTCTCAGAAGATATCCGGCATTCTCTGACAGCTGGTATGAATGCCCATATTTCAAAGCCTGTTGATATAAAGACGCTGGAAAAGACGGTAAGAAGAATAAAATCCGGGGGGGTGTACCGAAACGCAGGTCATGGAACAGTAATAAATTGAAATAAGGCTACCGCAATCCCACTGGCTTTAGACGGTGGGTTAAGGTAGCCAAAAATCAGAAATTATAGTATACTCATGGCATGGGTGCGAGCTGTGAAATCAGCATAGCTGATTTCCCCTAGCGAGTGGAAGAAATTCTGTAAGCTTTGGTAAGCTGATAATCATACAATAGGAAAAATCCTATCAGGTAAGGTCTAGCCAACCGCCTGTACCGAGTCCTTGGAACCGAAATGGTAACATTAGGTTTAAGCGTAGGACAGGGAGCAACAGAGCCGAAACGAAAGTGAAGTGATTGAGCTGGGAAATTAGTATGAGGTTGGAAATGGTCGATGTGTTCTATGCCACAGCAGACAATACTGTTATAACCGATAAGGCAAGGATATAATGGCATTCCCCAGTCTGAGAACTTGGCGAGGTTGATGATAAATATGTTATCGGAACAGCTGAGATCCTGTCATTTCCTTAAAAAGGTATGGAAACCAAAACAAAGAAATGCGTTAGGGATTCAAATGAATGGCAGGAAGTCCGACACAGCCATATTATCGCAGAAGTCTGTGAAAGCAGATGGAGAAAAGGGCTGTGCACTTTATAGCTTCAAGAACAAAGAACTATGCAGACAAAAGAGAGCTGATGAACATGGTGAATGAGTTACTTGGAATACAGTATAATATTGCAAAAGCAAACAGAACCGACAGAAAGGTTCAGAATCTTGCAGCCTACATCAATGCGGATACGCTGAGAGCAATCCATAAGACTATGGACAGAAAGAAAGCGTATGGGATTGATAAGGTGACAAAAGAGGATTACGAAAAGAATCTGGAAGAAAATCTCGCAAATCTTGTGAAAAGGATGAAAAACGGAAGCTATCGCCCGAATCCAACAAGGCGTGTTTATATTCCGAAGGAAACAAAAGGCAAAATGAGACCGCTTGGAATCTCCTGTTATGAAGATAAACTGGTGGAAAATGCGATTGCACAGATACTGGAGCAGATTTATGAACCGAAGTTTTATAATGAGAGCTTTGGATTCCGCCTGAACAGGAACTGCCATCAGGCAGTAAGGGAAATCATAGAGATGGTGCAGTATCGAAAGACAAACTATGTGGTAGAAGCAGACATTAAAGGTTTCTTTGATAATGTAGACCATGAATGGCTGATGAAGATGTTGGCACATGATATAGCAGACCGGAAATTCCTTGAGATCATAGAGAAATTCCTGAAAGCCGGAGTCATGGAAAATGGCAAATATCTCGACAGCGAACGGGGAACCCCACAGGGAAATGGAGCAAGTCCGATACTTGCAAATATATATCTGCATTATGTATTGGATAACTGGTTTGATGTAATTGTGAAGAGACAGTGTAAAGGAGAGTGTTATCTTATCCGATACTGTGATGATTTTGTCTGTTGTTTTCAGAACCAGTATGAAGCAAAAATATTTAAGCAGAGGCTGGAAGAACGCTTTGCTAAATACGGACTGGAGCTGGCGGAAGAAAAGACGAAGATATTGGAATTCGGGAGGTTTGCCAGACACAACAGAAGAGCAAGAGGAGAGAGAAAACCAGATACCTTTGACTTTCTAGGATTCACATTTTATTGCGGAATGGACGGAAAAAAGAGTTTTTCCGTTGTAGAGTGAAAACGAGTAAGAAGAAGTTGCGCAGTAAAATAAAAGCAATGAAAGAATGGATAAAGACACATAGGACAATACCATTGGAATTGATATTTAAAACAGTGAATGCAAAATTGCGGGGACATTACCAGTATTATGGAGTGACCGACAATACAAGGGAAGTGAAGAATTTCCTAGTACAGACAAAATGGTTATTGTATAAATGGCTAAATCGTAGAAGCCAGAGAAGAAGTTATACGTCGGATACTTTCTTTAATGGACTGCTTCGAACATTCCCATTGTTAGAACCAAGTATTAAAGTAAGTTTGTTTTACAGGTAGAGTATCAAATATAAAGTGAAAAGCCGTATGCGTTAATAGCGCACGCACGGTTTTGTGTAGGGATATGGGGAGTAATCCCCATATCTACTAGAGAATCTGGAAATCTAAAAACAGACACAAATACTTATTACAATATCACATTATTTTCGTCTGCAAATATAGGAAGAAATTACTGGTGTCGAGGCAGATATCAGATGATATAAAGCAGTTTTCATATGAGATATGCCAAAGACACAGTGTTATTATCAGATATATGGAAACAGATAAAGACCATATTCATTACATGATAGAGACAGAACCGACAATGTCTATTAGTAAGATTATAAACCTGATGAAGAGCTATACAACATACCATATATGGAAAAGTTATCCCCAATATTTACGAAAACAATTTTGGAAAGAACATACCTTTTGGAAAGATGGATATTTTGCATGTAGTGTAGGAAATGTATCGGAAGAAATGCTGAAAAAGATATATAGGAAATCAAGGTTGAGAAAGAGGGTGACAGTGGATGTTAAAGGCATATAAATATAGAATATATCCAAATAATGAGCAGAAAATACAGATTGCAAAAAACATTTGGCTGTTGCCGTTTTGTATATAATCAGACACTGGCATACCGAAAAGAAGTATATGAGAAAGAGAAAAATCAGTTAGTAAAACCGACTGTAACAATTACTGCAATAGACAATTAAAGAAAGAGTATGAATGGCTGAAAGAAGTGGATAAATTTGCTCTGACAAATGCGATTTACAACATGGATGCTGCATACCAGAAGTTTTTCAAGGAACACGCAGGTTATCCGAAGTTTAAGAGTAAACACGATAATCATAAGTCATATACAACAAATTTTACGAATGGCAATATAACAGTAGATTTCGGGTGCAATAGAGTAAAGCTGCCTAAACTAAAGGAAGTAAAAGCAAAACTGCATAGAAATTTCAGCGGACAGATAAAGTCTGCAACGGTATCGCAGATGCCGAGCGGAAAATATTATGTATCAATTTTAGTGGAAACAGAACACGTGGAACTGCCACATATAAATCAAAATACAGGAATAGATTTAGGTATTAAGGAGTTATGTATTACTTCAGCTGGAAAGAAATACGAAAATCCAAAAATCATCAGAAAATACGAAAAGAAACTGGTGAAACTGCAAAGGCAGTTAGCCCATAAAAGAGAAAAGAAGTCAAAATTACTACAAAACAAAGAAAAAGATAGCAATATGTCATGAAAAAATAACAAATACCAGAAAAGATTATCTGCACAAGATGTCCCATGAGATTATCAGCGAAAACCAAGTGATAGTTTCGGAAAATTTGCAGATAAAAAACATGGTAAAAATCATCATTTGGCAAAGTCTATAAGTGATGTATCATGGTATGAGCTGACAAGACAGTTAGAATATAAGGCAAAGTGGAATGGCAGAAAATATATCAAGATAAACACATTTTATGCCAGCAGTCAGTTGTGTTCAGTCTGTGGATACCAAAATACAGAGACGAAAAATCTATCCGTAAGGGAATGGACATGTCCTGTCTGTGGAACAAATCATGACAGGGATATCAACGCAGCAAAAAAATATACTGAAGAAGGATTAAGACAAATAGCATAAAAATAACAATATAGGGCAGGGACTGCCCGAATGAACGCCTGTGGAGATAGTAGGTTACGAGGTCTGCGAAGCAGGAAGCCCATTGGCTTTTAGACAATGGGTAGTTCACATCCTTGAGAATTGTTATCGAAAATCATTACAGAAAGCATTGGAACTTGAGTGTGAGCGTATAGCATTTCCCATGATTTCGACAGGAGTATATGGATTCCCGAAGGACAAAGCATTGCAGATTGCTGTGTCAGTATTCAGCCAGTTTCTTACCGAAAATGAAATTGAAATTATACTGGTAGTGTTTGATAAAAGGTCTTTTCAGCTTTCCGGTCAGATTGTAGGTGATATTGATTCCTACATAGATGCTAATTATGTCAAGGAAAGTCATAGAAAAGAATATCCGTTAAGGAGCAGAAGAAGTACTCGTATAAAAGAATTGTCAGAAGAAGATTTCTATGAAGAAATGCTTCAAAGAGAAGAAGACAACTATCCACTTGAGGAAATGACAGATACGGGCATGACAGAGTTGCTCATGCCGTTAGAAAATATTTCATTGGAAGACCAGCTTGGCAAATATTGGAGTTTCCTTTCATGATAAATTATTTGAGCTGATCGACGAATCACATCTTGATAATAAGGATGTGTGGAAACGGGCAAACCTTGACAGGAAACATTTTTCAAAGATTCAGTGTGACCAGAATTATCATCCAAAAAGAAGACGGTGATGGCACTCTGCATTGCACTGAATCTTGATCTGGAACAGTCAAGAGACTTACTTGCGAGAGCGGACTGGGCATTTAGCCCAAGTAGTAAGGTGGATCTGATTGTACAGAAGGCTATAATAGATAAGCAGTATGATATTATGCAGCTGAATGTGACATTATTTAAGTATACGAATGAAATTCTTGGAGTATAGGAGAAAATATTCATGAGTAGAGAGACAGATATAAAACTTTTAATGGACGATTGGGAAGAAAAACATAAAAATAACGGATATAAGCGTTTTATCAGAGATGGCATAGTGTGTCAGAAAAAATGGGAAGCACAGCACACACCAAGAGTATGTTATTTCTTAAAGGAAGCATACACTTCTAATGAAAATGGTTATAATCTGGTAGAAGATTTGCATGATTGTGAACGTCCATGGACTATGTGGAGAAAGGTAGCAATATGGACACAGGCAATATATAATGCATTTAACGATAATATCTGTGAGTATGACGATGAAGTATTACGATCTAAGGAAAAAGCAATAATTGACCGGATTGCAGTGGTCAATGTGAAAAAAGAGCAATGGCGGAAGCGAATCTGAATATGAAGATTTGAAAAAATACGCAATTGAAGACAGGCTGGAAATAAAGCGTGAATTGGAAATTATACAACCTGATATCATTGTATGTGGGAATAATCTCAGCCTATTGAAACTTGTATTAGGAGAAGAATTACAGAATGATGATACATGGGATAATATGTTGGCACTTTGGAAGGATACATTGGTGCTTGATTATTATCACCCTGCTGTGCATTATCCTAATCGAGTAAATTATTATGCTTTAATGGCAATTTGCGATGTGGCAAGAAAAAAATATGGTACGCCAGTATGGTCAGAACAAAATGAAAAATATTAGAGAAATTAGTGTCGGTGCAATATTGTACCGGCATTTTTATTTTCTGAAAGTGTCGCCGAGACAGCGACCATATAAAGATGCCATTTAATTATACTCATATTGTAACAGAGAAAGAGAGGTGCCGGAGTAATCCGGGAATTGGAGGCATATATGTACGGAGCAATTTTAGGAGATATTATAGGAAGTCCATTTGAGTTTGATAGAGGAGATAAAACAAAGGAATTCGATTTGTTTACTAAAGGGTGTGACTTTACAGATGATTCTGTTATGACAATAGCAGTTGGAGAAGCTCTTCTTGCAGTCGGAACGCAAGCTACAATAAAGGAAATTGAAGAGGCAGTAGCAACTAACATGCAGGATTGGGGGAAAAGATATCCATATGCAGGCTATGGTGGAAGATTCAGGCATTGGCTTAGAGAAAGTAATCCAAAGCCATACGGAAGTTATGGAAATGGTTCTGCCATGAGAGTGTCAGCAGCGGGATGGCTTTATGATTCGATGGAAAGAACCAGAGAGGTAGCTAGAGCTACAGCGAACGTGACACATAATCATCCAGAAGGCATTAAGGGTGCAGAGTCAACTGCCAGTGCAATATATATGGCTAGGAATGGATCTTCAAAAGAAGAAATCAAAACTTATATCGAGAGGGAATTTCATTATGATCTGAGTAGAACATTGGATAATATCCGAACCTACTACCATCATGTTGAAAGCTGTCAGGAAACAGTACCAGAGGCAATTATTGCATTTCTGGAATCCAAAGATTTTGAGGATGCCATACGGAATGCAGTATCACTTGGTGGAGATACTGACACGCTTGGTGCTATTACAGGCAGTATTGCAGAAGCATTTTATGGAATCCCGGCTGTATTGATTGCAGAGTGTAAAAGCCGGATTGATAAGGGCCTGATGACGGATATTCTGGATGAGTTTGATCATGTACTTGGCAGGAGCGTGGATACTTATTCAGATGAAGTGGATGAGACACAGGCAAATCAGATGATTGAGGCAGCAATCGACCAGTATTATATTCAGCAGGATAAAAATGGAATGCTGTTATTTATGGAAGTTATGGTAACAAGAATGCAGCAGGCAGGAGAAGTTATTGTTCCATATATTACGGAAAATCCTTTTATGTCGGAAGAACAGATAAGTAAAGTAAAGGCTGGCGACACGATTTCACTTGACCATGATGTAAGACTTAAAATAGAAACTGTAAAAGATTCTGATGAAAAAGAATGGATTGGAGTATTTACATCTTCTGAAGAGATGCATAAGGGTTCTGCTGGAAATGTGCAGATGAATCAGTCTATTGAATCAATACTTCGTCTGGCTCTTAATTGGGAACAGGTGAATGGAATTGTGATTAATCCTTTTGGTAAGTATATTCGGATGACAAAGAAGATGATAGAGCTTTTAATCAATGGGTATGAATATTATGAGAATGAAAGGAAGAGCAAAGATGATGAGAACAATTAAAGTTACAGGAAAAGGGAAAATAGCAGTAAAGCCGGATAAAATCCGGTTATATGTCAACAAGGAAGAACTTTGCAAAGAATTTGTCGTAAAAATGTGGTCAAACCAAGAAAATCGAGTGCGAAAGAGAATGTTACGCCATGCACAGCTCGGGAAAGAATTCCCCCGCTGCCGGGCTGTCGCCCTATATAGTTCCATGAAAGAAACCTCCTTTTCAAGCAAGCTTGAAGGAGGTTTTTTCCTGTAAATATGCATGGCTCGTAGGCTTCACAAATTCTTCACAAAAAATTAGCACTCACCTCTTGTTATTGTGACGTTGGTTTTGTCTAGTTTCATATAGTCCCGTAACGCCCTAGTTACAAGGGTTTCACGGATTTTGAAAATTTGTAGCTGTTCATCAAAAATCGTCATTTTTCAGAAATTTGGGGTCAAAATTGGCGTCAGATAGCACACCAGAGAGAAAAATTAAATATTTTATAGATTGTGGAACGTACGCTTTTGACGTTCCTTTTCTATTTCCAGTCGTTCAGAAATGGACGGCTTTTTTTCATACCCAAAATCGAAAGGAGAAAGAGAAAATATGAATAAGCTAATAAAGCGATTGTTGACAGGAACGCTTGCTTTTGCAACCATTCTCACGGCATTACCAGTGACGGCGGTTCACGCTTCCGGCAATCAATACTGGACAGAATCAGCAGAACGTGTCGGCTACATTGAACACGTTATGAATGATGGTTCTATCAAATCTACATTCAATGAGGGACACATGAAAGTTGAGGGCGAAACTGCCTACTGCGTGGATATCAACACCAGTTTTAAGAATGGATATAAAACACGTTCTGACGCAAGCTCCCGTATGAGTAGCGATCAGATTGCGGACGTTGCTCTTTCCTTAGAGTACGTCAAGCAATATACCGCTTCTCATACGAACTTGAATTACAAACAGGGATACTTGCTGGAACAGTGTGTTGTCTGGCAGAGGTTGAGTGAACAGCTCGGCTGGCAGTGCGATAACGTCAGAGCTTCCTATAATGAAATCTCACAGGCAGTACAGAATGAAGTTTACGCTGGTGCGAAAGCATTTGTGAAAGCAAATAAGGGACGCTATGAATGTGGCGGTTACATTTATACTGGCGAAGGACAGGACATCGGACAGTTCTGGGCGAAGTTAAATGTAGGAAATGCAAAGGTCAAAAAGACTTCTTCCAATCCAACGGTCACAGATGGCAATGCCAACTATTCCTTTGAGGGTGCAATAAAATGGAGTACAGTTTATAATGGTGTATGAAGTGTATACAGTTTGTTTTTTATGATAAATAGGTACACGATACACAACTAATAGAAAAAGATGTGTATCTAGTTAAATATAGAAATCTGTAGTAGGTATGAAAGAATAAGGTTCTTCCATGCCATTTTTTATTATAGCGAAAGAACAGATTGCACAGGATCTGCCAGGAGATTTCAGTAGGTTTGGTGAATAGCTTTCTCCCAGAAGTGTGGTATAGTCTTGTGCTTGGAACAGGAAAACTACACAGAAGGGAGACACCGATATGACAGCACAGCCAGATATCATCTGGAATGAGCAATGCTTGGGGATACGGATAGGAGAACAGGTATGCACCTATCTGAAAAAGCATGAAGCGGAATACCAGAGACTGCAAAAGAAAATACTGGAACTTACAGAGAAGTATCCAGTGATAGAAACATTTATGGAGTCGAAAGAGTCAATCAGCCTAACGACAGAAGAGCATAAGGCAGTGCACCGATATTTCCAACTGGAGAGCGAAAAGGAAATGATAGAAGAACAGTACCATTTTTATATGGGACAGGCTCAAATGATTTCTTATGGAGCTATGCTGGGGAAAATAAAAAAAGCAATACTGGGAAAGGATGACGGTGACACACAGAAACTGCTGGAGTTGCTGATGGATACTTGGATTGATGAGGTAGAGGATCAGCTGAAAGAAAAGACAGGGTACCAGGGAATGCTGAAAAAATAGCAAAATATTAAGAACAGGTTCAGGCAATGGGCTTATCAAAAGAAAAGCGAAAAACGATAGATGCATATGTTACAGAAGTCAGTGAAAGATGGATATTATATGCGGAATCTTTATATCAGGCTGGTATGCAGAAAATCTTAGAGCTACTGAATCTGTAATAAGGACGGATAAAATGGGGAAGCCCGAAAAGAACTTCCCCATTTGTCACTTCTATTCATCTTTGCCATCAATGAGAAATATGTATGAAACCTGAAAGATTTCAGCAATGGCTTTTAATTCAAGATCAGTGACATAACGCTTGTTTGTTTCGATTCTGGTGATTACATTTTTATCCATATCGTAACCAGCTAACTGGAGTTTATAGGCAAGATCACGCTGAGACATATTGTGGGTCTTGCGAAGTTCAATCAATCGTTGGCTGATCAGATTCTTCTCACCAGACTGTGTCCTTGGCTTTGGCATTTTAAATCTCTTCCTCTCTGGTAAAAAGGATGGCTTGTCTCACTTTTTGCACCATCTGTATTGATTTTAACGATTGGACAAGGTAGAATCGGTTGTAAAAGTGAGACAAAACAGAAGAGAAGGGGGAAATATATGGAGCAGGCAAAGATAGAACAGCTTGCATTTTTATATTTATGCAGCGAGCATGATAAAAGGCTATTACTTAAGAAAGAAAAAATGCAGTTAGCTGATTTCGACAGGTTGACTTATCTGATTTATCATCTTGGTTTTAAGGAATATCATATAAAAGTATGGATGGAATTTGCTGGGGACTTCCAAAAGGAATGGGATTGCCTGGAAGCACTTCAGGAAACAGGTGGGTGTGTTGGAAACATAGACAGTACAGAATCAGAAGTCAGACTCCATGAGATATGGATTCAGGATTTTTGCGAAAATACACCAATGGAAACCAGAGAATGGATTCAGGAACTAGATTATCAATAAAAAATATGATACCATTGTCAATGAAAATGAATTTAGCAAATCGGAATTGACAGCTAAAAAAAGGAAATGATGATTGTATGAGAATCCTATGTGAACTATCGTGGCTATGGGAAACACTGGGCATTGCACTTGTGGTTGCGGCTGTCTGTGTGGCTTGCACCGCTTTGATCTGTAAAGCAGCAAAGAAAAAAACTCAGCAGGACGGTATTGGCAATCATCAGTGCTGCGGCATTTGTGGGTGCGATTCTGACGATAATTCTGATCGCACGGACACCAATGCCACTTTAACAGAAAAGGAGAAACTGACGATGGTTATTCTTACAGAGCAGATAGAGATTCCGGCTTCCTATGAGAAAATGGAGGCATGGGCCGCTAACTTTGAAGAAGAGTTTTGAAATGGAGTCCCTACCATATCGAATGCAATCTATATAACGGGAACTATCATGCGGGAAGCAAGATCCGCTTTCGCGAGATCGTCATGGGGCTGGACTACAATGTGACAGGCACGATTACGGAATGCGAACAGGATGAGAACCACTTCCGCATTGTATTCCGGAGCGACAAGAAGACAGCATTCATCACCTTTGAAGGGAAAAGAACTGAAACAGGATGCCATTTCTGTCACACCGAGACTTTCGGCATGACAACACCGGTAATTGGGGCAATCATGAACTTTCTGATCTTCAAGGTTTTTTTTTCAGAAAAAGGCAAACTGGCAGGTTATACGGGACGATATGATTTTGGATAACAGGTATTTATACAAGATTCTGACCGAAGGAAAATACCCGGAAAGAATTCCGCTGAACAAGCTGATGGCAGAAAGTGAAACTTGATAATATGAATTTGGATAAATATCTTAGAGAAACACATATGCTTGATTATTCAAATTTGTCTATTCAGGAACTCATCGAGAGTAGAGGCTGGAAGGAAATAGAGGATTTTGAACGAATCAAAAGTATCTACAATTTTGTTAGAGATGAAATTTTATTTGGATACAATATTGATGACGATATATCCGCTTCCAAGGTCCTTTCTGATGGTTATGGACAATGTAATACCAAGGGAACATTGTTTATGGCACTGCTTCGTGCCTGTGATATTCCGTGTCGAGTACATGGCTTTACAATCGATAAGAAATTACAGAAAGGTGCTATGACAGGACTTGTTTATAAAAGAGCGCCTCAGAATGTCTTCCATAGCTGGGTTGAGGTTTACTTCGAAGAAATCTGGTACGAACTTGAGGCCTTCATATTAGATAAGCAATATCTTGAAAAGCTACAGGCTATGAATACAGATTGCGTCGGTGCTTTTTGTGGTTATGGTGTTGCAGTTAAGGATTTTCAACATCCGATTATCGATTTCAATAGGAATAATACATATATCCAGCGCGAGGGAATCAATCAGGATTTTGGTGTCTATGATTGTCCTGATGATTTGTTAAAAGAACATCATCAGGAATTATCACCGATAAAGAAGGTTGTTTATAGGCATTACGGCAGACATATGATGAATAGAAATGTGAGAAAATCCGAAATGAATAGTACAGATTCCAATTTGGAGGGACAATATGGCAGACAAAATACAAAATGCTTATGAAACATCAAAAAATATATATGACGATGTTCTTACGCAAAGAAATATTTTCAGCAAACTGTATATTAAGCTATTTTGGAGTGGCACGGATGATAATGATATAGCACGAAAAGTTTTAGCATATGTTCCTGATGACTTTTCAGGAAATCTTCGTGATGTTCCGGTTGGAACTGCTGTATTTACGGAAAACAAATGGAGTTCCCTGAAAAATGCACATATTACTTGCCTTGATTACAGCATGGATATGCTTGAACAAGCCAGAAAAAAGACTTGGTAGTCATGCGCATATCAAATGTATTCAGGGGGATGTGGGGAACCTGCAAATGGAGAATGAATCTGTTGATACCGTTGTCAGTATGAATGGTTTTCATGCATTTCTTGATAAGCAAAAAGCATTTCATGAAATATGGCGTGTCTTAAAATCAGGTGGTAAATTCATTGCCTGCTTTTATATAAAGGAAAAATCGAAACGTACGGACTGGCTGGTAAAAAATATTCTTGCAAAGAAAGGCTGGTTTTCCCCACCGTTCCAGACGGAGAAAAAGAACTGAAAGATATCCTTCGGAAACTGTATAAAGAAATTGATGTTCATGTTGACGGATCAATGGTATATTTTTGCTGTGTGAAATAACACAACAATGATGCGCCAGGGCGACAAATACAATTTCCAGTTTGCAGCGTTGATTAATAAATAAAAATGATTGAATACAGCTATGCGTATTTATTTACAAAATATACATAGCTGTATTTTTGATTACGGGCAGGACTCTTCGGGGTTCTGTTTTTTTTTCTTTTTCCAGACCAAAAGACTACCTGCTGGAAAAGAACAAAGAAAACCAGAAAGGATGTGGTGACTTATCATTATAGGAATCGATCATGGATATTATGCCATCAAAACTCCCCATGTGTGTTTCCCGACAGGACTTACCGGATACGATTACGAGCCGTATACCATGCAGAATGTCCTGCAGTACAATGGAAAATTTTATGTGTGTGGAACTGGGCGGCAGACATTGGTGAGAAGCAAGACTTCCAATGATAATTATTATCTTCTGACAATGGCAGCCATTGCCCAGGAGATCCGCTACCGCCGGGAAGAGCGGAAAACAGATGTGGTTCTGGCAGCCGGTCTCCCTTTGGCAAGTTTTGGCAGGGAGAAAAAAGGCTTCCTGGAATATCTATTTCGGAAAGAGCAGCCTCTGCGTTTCCAGTACGAGGATGAAAGCTATGAGATCCGGATTCAGGATGTAAAACTGTTCCCACAGGGATACTCAGCCCTGGCTCTTCACCCGGAATGTGTTCGGGATGAGCCTTCTGTTCTTCTCGCAGATATCGGTGGCTGGACCGTAGACCTGATGCGGCTGGACAACAGTGTTCCAAACGCCGCAACCTGCCGCAGCCTGGAGCTTGGTGTGATCCGGTGTGTGGATGAGATCACCGAGCAGGTACGCAGAAATACCGGATTGTCTGTAACGGACATTCAGATCGAACGTGTTCTGAACGGCCAGAGCTGCAGCATGGACCCGGCCGCAAAAGAAATCATTGTCCGGCAGGGAAGGCTTTACACGGAGAAAATACTGTCTGCAATTATGGAAGCCGGGTTCGATCTGAAGGCAATTCCGTCCGTGATCATGGGCGGCGGAGCCAGCATTCTGAAACGGCACGTGACACCGCAGGACGGGCTGTGTCGGCAGATTTACCTGACAGACGTACACGCCAATGCTTCCGGCTATGAGCGGATTGTGGGGCAGATGTGTGCGAAGTAAAAAGGCCCGTTTTCTCGTTCCGCCTGAACCTTGATAACACGGACCACAAAAAGGCATGGGAGATCCTGCAAAGTGTTCCAGATGGACAGAAGAGCAGCTATCTGGTTCAGGTGATCTTAAAAGATCAGGAAAACAACCAGCTGGAGAAAAGCATCCGGCAGGCAATCCGGGAAGAACTGGCAGGTATTTCCATTTCAGGCTCCGGGGAAAGTGTTTCAAAAGAAGGAAGAAATCCCATCCCAGATGCTGGATTTTTCTCTGGGCTTGAGGATGCATTCTGAAAAAGTCAAGTCTTTCCCGGTGCTAAAATAGCCAAAATTCAAGCAGTCAAATTAGTATAAATCACGGATCTTTGAAAGGGGTGATGCCTATTGAGTGTTATTGGATCTGCATCCTTTGGGGGGCCTTTGGGGAAGCGTATATTCGTTGGGTATTGTGAATAGCTTTCTGCCTCGTTTTAAGGTATGTTGTGTATAGAAAAAAGAAAGGAGAACAAACGCATGGAGATGAAAAACATATGCGGAAAGATCCCGGTAGACTTACATGAAAAGATGAAACTGGAGATCGAAGAATTAGGAATCAGCATACCAAAATACCTTGAAACGGTAATCGAAGAACACATGACAAGAAAAGGAGAAAAGACGAACATGGCAGATTTAAGAACAGTAGCAGTACAGGTAACCGAGGATTTATTTTCCAGACTGAAAGCAGTCCTCGCCAAGAATGGCATGAAACAGAAAGACTTCTTAATCGGGCTTATCGAAGAGGCAATCGAAAAGAGGAAGCCAAATGGAAAGCAGAGGCAGAGGAAGCCGAAGAAACAGAAGGAGAACCAGCAGAATCAGAAATGGAAGATCCTGAGACTGCGAAATCAGAACCGGATGAAGAGACAGCAGAACCTGAAGCAGAAGAGCCTGAGACAGAAGCACTGGAAGCTGAAACAGACGGAGAAATGACAGAACCGGACGAAGCTGAAGCAGATGAAGAGCCGACAGAGCCAGAAAACGAAGAGCCAGCGGAAGCAGAGCCAACAGAACTGGAAACCGAAGAAGCAGAAGAATCTGAGCCAGAGGAAGCGGAATCAGAAGAATAGACATTACAAAACAGAAACCAAGAGACGGAAACGGTGCAGAGAAATCTGCACTGTTTTTTTCGCAGCGAAGGGAGGCTGATAGCCGGAACAATTCGATTTTTTGACCTGTTCAGTGGAATCGGAGGATTCCGAGAAGGGCTGCACAGGGCAGGGGGCTTCACCTGTGTCGGACACTGTGAAGCGGATGCGTATGCAGACCACAACTACCGGGTGCTGTTTGATACGGACGGAGAGTGGTTCTGTAATGACGCAAGAAATATTGAAACAGAACGAATGCCGGACTTTGATCTTTTATGCGCGGGATTTCCTTGCCAGGCATTCTCCATTGCTGGACGAAGGGAAGGATTTGCCGATGCAAGAGGAACCCTTTTCTTCGAAGTTGCCAGACTGGTTGCAGACAAACGACCTGCGTATTTTCTCCTTGAAAACGTACCCGGTCTGCTTTCGCATGACAAAGGCCGGACGTTTCACACCATCCTCAGTACGCTATCTGAACTGGGGTATCATGTCGAATGGAAAGTGCTTAACAGCAAAGGATTTCGGAGTCCCCAGTCAAGGAAGCGGGTGTATATTGTCGGATATCTTGATGGAAGATGTGCCGGAAAAATATTACCTTTCCCAAAAGCAAATGGAACAGCTCTTATACAAGTCCATGCTGGCAAACAGGGAGAAAGAGTCTACGCAGAAGAAGGACTGAGCTGCACGCTGACCAGCGGGGCTGGTGGTATGGGCGGCAAGACCGGATTATACGAAGTCGGTATCCCAATCAAGGAAAACACCCGAAAAGGATACAAGATGGCCTACGAGGGGGACAGCATCGATCTCGGATATCCGGGCATCAACAGTCGCAGGGGGAGAGTCGGGCATGAGATCGCCCATACCCTGACGACCGGAAACCAGCAGGGAACACTGCATTTTGTAGATATCTCCCCTCCGCCGCTGGTGACAGACGTTGCAAGATGTCTGAATACCAGACAGGATTCCAGCATCCATAACCACAGAGGCGAAAGTTCCGGGGTGCTGGTGGAAGAACCGCCAAGGGCAGTGCTGACACCGGCCAAGGAAAAAAGTCCGCCAGAATGGAAGAAGGATGAAAGAACCGGAAGAGCCGATGTTCACCATTACGGCAACCGACCGTCATGGCGTGATCTACCACGGCAGAATCCGCAGGTTGACACCAAGGGAGTGTCTGCGGCTGCAGGGATACCGGGATGATCAGATCTCCAGGATGGAAAAAGAGACATCTGACAACCAGCTTTATAAGCAGGCCGGGAACGGTGTCACCGTCAATGTCATTGAAGCAATAGGCAGAAATCTGAAAGCCGTGGATGAAGAGATCCGAAGCAGTTCACCTGTTCCAGAAGCGAAGGGTGGGTGAAGCAGATCGACTTAAAAAATCAGTATTTTGGTACAGAGATTGAGATGACAGGTATCAGCCGTTACAATGCGGCTGCCGCTGTTGGAAGAATGTTCGGAACAGAGCCATATTCCATCAGCTCTTACAGATCATGGTGTGTGAAAGACCCGGATGGAAAGGTCTGGAAGTTTTCCTATGATTCCAGTATCCGTTGCCAGTACAAATCTCACGGGAGGTGTCTGAATGCTGACAGCAATTATGCTGCGGAGATGGTATCCCCAAAGCTGGAATATTCGGAAATGGGGAAGCTCCAGGAAGTGGTGCGGTGTGTCAAAAACGCAGGTGCTTTTGTCAATTCATCCTGTGGTATGCATGTTCATGTGGATGCAGCCAACCATACACCAAGGAGTCTGAAAAATGCATTGACGATCATGTACTGCAAAGAGGACATTCTGTTCAAAGCCTTGAATGTACAGACCAGAAGGGAAGATGAGTATTGTCAGAAAGTCCGTCCTATGGTACTGGAAAAGATCCGCAGGATGCCCAACAGCACCATCACAATGGAAAAATTCAAAAGGGCATGGTATGAGGGAAATGACGGAAGCTCCGAGCATTACAACTGGACAAGGTATTACGCATTAAATCTACATGCTGTTTTTTCCAAGGGAACACTGGAATGGCGCTGTTTTGAAAGCACCCTACATGCAGGAAAAGTCCGGTCGAATATCACACTGGCACTTGCCATATCCGCACAGGCGATCAACCAATCTTGTACCCATGCAAAAAAGACGGAGATCGGGGATAACCCGGCATTTACGTTCCGCACCTTTCTGCTCCGCCTCGGATTGATCGGGGACGAATACAAAAATGTGCGGAAGCATCTGCTTGCCAATCTGGACGGCGATAAAGCATGGCGGTATGACAAAAGCACCTATGCCTGTCTGCAGAATCCAAGACGGACAGATGATGCGAGATAACAGAATAATGAGAACAGACAGGCCGGGTGGAAACATCCGGCTGTTCTTATGCAAAATGAAGAAAAAGAAGAAAGAGGTAGAAAACATGAAGAGTAAATATCGATTCAGGCGAATCCTTTCAGGAGTGATGGCGGCAGTCACCATCTTATCCACGGTCATTTCACCGCTGACGGTATATGCTTCGGAAGAGCCAAAAGCGGCGGAACCGCCAGCGTATGAATCCGTAAAGGATCTGCTGGAAGAAAATGAAGTGGTAAAAGCTACCGATCTGGAGCTGGAAGTCGGACAGACATTTGATGTTTCCAGCGATCGTACCAATCTGGAAATCAAGGATGAAAGCAGAGTCAAGGTGACATTCCAGAAAGCAGAGAATGACGCCGGGGAAAGTTTCAGCACCAGCCATGCGGATACTTACCATGCTGTTTATTATGTGGAGCCTGTCAACCAGAACCATCCGGTTTACCAGATCGGAAGAAACCTGATCGTAAAAGAGCCTGTAACAGCAGCTCAGAGTGAACCGCAGACAGAACAGGCAGTTACCGAAGAGGATACCAGTTCTGATGATGAGGAAGCTGCCTCGCAGGAAGAAACTGAGACAGAGGCTGTTGAGACAGAAATTGTTGAGCCGGAGACAGCTGAATCTGAAACAGAGGAAACTGAGACAGAAGAACCGGAAGAAACAGAATCCGAATTTCAGGATGGACTTTCTGAATCGAGTTTGATGCCGCATTAGAGGAATCCGAAACGGAAAATACAACCGATGAAGAATCCGGGCTAACACTCAGCGATGTTCTGGAGCAGGCAGGGGAACAGGATATTGACCTGATGGCAATGGAAGATGGGGAAACCGTTTCATTCACCGCAGTCAATACCAGTACAAGAGCAACCCAGGACGTTGATGTGACAAGAGGAACTGCTTATTATTATGCAGACTACGGTCTGGGCTCCTATGTAACCTATAAATATACCGTTAAATTTGGAAACGTGTCTGCAACTGCCTACTGTGTGCAGCCATCCAAAGCCGGACCTGGGGATGGTGTCTATAAGATCACCAAACTGGGTGACAGCAAAGCACTGGCAAAAGTGTGCTACTACGGAACCAAAGCATCTGGTGAAAATGGATTCTTTTCTGAAAAACACCCCTAATTTTTCTGCCGGAAAACAGTTTATCATCGTCCATCTGGCAGCGTCCTATGCCAATAACAGCGGTGATGCTTTTTCTGGTACGAATGCTACCGGGCAGGCCCTTGCAAAAGAACTCTATGATTACTGCATGAGCCAGCCGGAGATCCCGGAAGTGGACATGAGCTTTTCAAACGCAGATGTGACAGCATATATCAGCGGCAACGGCCAGAGAACAGAAGAGATCACCTTCAAGGCATCCGAGCTGCAGACCATCACCATGAAGCTGCCGTCCGGCGTCAAACTGCATAACGTGACAACCGGAAAAACCAGCAGTGCAGGTGCATCTGTAGAAATCTGTGGCGGTACCAAATTTTATTTATCCGCACCGTTGACACAGGCTGTGGATGTCAAAGGGGAATGGTCTTCCACCATGAAAGGAAGCATCATCAAAGACTACTCTGCTTATAAGATCACCACCGGAAGCGAAACACAGGATCTTGCCCTGGTATTTGGCGAGGGCGTGAGCGATGAGAAATATGTAGACTTTAAAGTTTCATGGGTAAAACAGGCAACTTTGGAGATTGTAAAGAAGGACCGCAAGAGCAACAAAGCCATCGCAGGTGCAGTTTATGGCGTTTACAGGACAAGGACGGAAAGAACCTGATCACAAAGATGCCAGCCACAGATGCCAATGGAGCTTCCAGCGTTACGATCACCAAAACACAGGATACCGTATACCTGAAAGAGATCTCCGTACCAAACGGATACCTGCTGGACACCAAAGCCTACGATATAAAATTGGTGATCGGGGATACCGTAAAACAGACTGTTACCGATGCAGAACAGATGGCAAGTCTGATTGTTTACAAGTTAGGAGAAGTGCTGACTGGGGCAGACGTAACAGACAATGGCGTTTCCTTTGTTTATAGCGAGCAGAAGCAGAAGAGTGCGGTTTACAATGTTTATGCCGTAGCGGACATTGTATCCGCAGATGGAACTGTAATTTATAAAAAAGATGCACTGGTCAAAGCCGGACTTACCACTGGGGACGATGGAAGTGCCACACTGGATAATCTATATCTGGGAAAATATGTGGTAAAAGAAATGAAGGCACCACAAAATCTGGTATGCACTGGTGAAAGCCTGGAGATCACCCTTTCCTATGCCGGAGGTAATGTAGAAAAGGTGATGGAAGCGTAACATTCAAAAATGCCCGCCAGAAAGCAAGCGTGAGTGTATATAAACAGGATAAAGAAACTAAGAAATATCTTCCGGGAGGTACCTATGGTCTGTATGCCGGAAATGACATCAAAGCAGCGGACGGAACCGTTGTGGTCAAGAAAGATACCCTCATTGAGAAGACAGTGACCGGAACAGACGGAAAAGCTGTGTACCAGGCAGACCTGCCGATCGCCAACAGCTACTACATGAAAGAGGTGGCTGCACCGGCCGGATATACCAGAAACAGTGAGGATGTGTACTCTTTTACGTTCCAGTACACCACAGACAAAGAGGCAACCGTTTCTTTCAGCCACACGTTCCAGAACGAGCGTGTCAATGCGAAGATCAAACTGGTAAAAGAGGATTCTGAAACCGGAAAGACTGCACAGGGAGATGCAACCCTTGAGGGTGCCGTTTATGGCCTGTATGCCCGTGAGGATATCGTCCATCCGGATGGACAGACAGGTGTCCTTTACCCGGCAGGAACGCAGATTGCATCCCTGACCACGGATGCAGATGGAAATGCAGAAGTGTCAGACCTCTATCTTGGAAAATATTATGTTAAAGAATTGACTCCTCCGGTCGGTTATCTGGCAGACCCGGAAGAACATGATCTGGAGTGTGATGATGAAGGAGATCTGGTTCAGACGGTAGAACGTACCGCAACTTCTCTGGAAGATGTGATCAAACAGCCGTTCCAGGTCATCAAGGCAGCCAACAACGGAAAGACCGATGCCGATCTGTTAAAAGGTGTGGGATTCAGTGCTTATCTGGAGAGCAGCCTGAAGAAAAATAAGGACGGCTCCTATGACTTTACATCCGCAACCCCAGTTGTACTGACCGCAGACGGACAGACAGAAATGTTCACAGATGAGCGTGGATATGCATGCTCCATTCCGCTCCCGTAAGGGAGACCACCACACCGCACAACTTCAC
>VOFB01003833.1_pt1 | contig 132182 bp, 200 predicted proteins | sample 5384141 | NCBI WGS metagenome assembly VOFB01 (sample SAMN12384721, study PRJNA508395) | human gut metagenome | isolation source: healthy gut A | host: Homo sapiens
AGCGGCTTCCGTAAGTCTTCCAGATTTCATTTCCTGCGATATTCGGCAGGCAATTCCAAGGGAATCTCCACCTTAATATCATTTTCTCTGCCCAGCGCACATCTTCCGACGCCTTCTGCGCACAAGCTTCCGCGCACTTAGCAAGCTCCCCAGTCCGTAATGTCCAGGTAAAGCGTTTCCTGTTCCTATGAGCATAGGCATGACTCCCCCTCGGCATCTGTTGGTTCCCATGCTCACACAGAAACAGGAATCAAAAGATTTTCACAACCCATGAGCACAAATTTTGCATTTTCTCTGATCCGCTTATAATAGAAATCCTCCGCCCCATTTTCAGATAAATCTCATCCAGACGCTCCAATGCATTTAGCTCGCAGCTCCTTAAAAAAATCAGCCTCTTCCTGGGCTCCTCCGGAATGCTGGTGCTGTTCTCCGTAAAATACATGATGGTCTCGGATATTGGCAAAAGAGCTTCCTTTAAAGCTATAATCTGACTTTTTATCCCATACAATCTCCTCAAAGGAGTCCACTGTGCCGTAGCGCACTACATCCGTATCGGAAAAGCATCCCGTTCCCTCAAAAAGCCTGGGCGCATAGACATCATACTCCTGTCTCAGGCGCTTGAAGAGACGTTTTGCCTCTTCCTGGTTCCATCGTCTTCCCATATACACTCTCCTATCTTCACATTTTGTAAAACTGTGCCAATGCGTCCGGGTCCGGGAGTATAAACCTCCTGTCCCGGTAGATCAGCAGTCCTTTTTCCGCCAGTGTTTTACACGCCCTGGAGATCGTTTCCCTGGGGACCCCTATCAAATCCGCTAAAAAAGAGTCATGGTCATATCCAGCTCAATGCAGATGCCATCCTCCCCCTGCAGCTCCAAAGTCGCGTCCCAGTTTCCACAGCTTTGCGGCGATCTTGCGCTCTGTGTGCATGTTTCCGGTCGTGTTCTTCAGCTGGTGGGACAGTCTCCAGATATACCGCTCATACTCCTGCAGCACTGCCTGCGTAAGTGTCAGATTCTGTTCCGCCAGGCGGGTAAAATCTACCCTGGGGACCAGAAGAACTTCTGCCCGCCCCTGCTGCTTCGCAGAACACAGAGGAGGGCCTTGGACTCACCATATTGTGATCCAAAAAGGTGCCCTCCTCCCAGGACAAAGATTACCTTGCGGTTCCCATGTTTCGTCAGATTATAGATCATTACCTGGCCTTCCAGCAGAATGTGGATGACCCGGCTCACCTCTCCGGCCCGGTAGACCATCTCTCTTTTTCTGATACTCACAGCACCGTCCCATGTTCAGAAGAGTCTGAATCACATTCGGCGGAAGGGATTGAAAAAAAAACTCCTCCTCTGCAGCTCCCTCAATTGCCCAATATTTCATAGATTCCTCCTATTCCTAAACACAGACAGTCCTTTCACTCTCAGTATAGACAAAGATTTTGCTCCTGTCTGTGATCATTGTCACACCTGAATCATGTTCTTACGGTATGTGCAGTAAATGCGCACACCTGCCTGAACTTTTACATGATACCATCATATCACACTGGGCCTGTCCCAGCCATGTAAGTCCAGTAAAATTTTCTGTATATTTCCATTTGTAGAGGGTATACTTTTGATGAGATTTAGAAAGGAAGGATTGCTTTTATGTCAGTTGATTTTAAAACAAGTATCACCAAAGACAATCTGATGCGCGCCTTTGCAGGCGAGAGCCAGGCCCGCAACCGATATACGATGGCCGCATCACAGGCGAAAAAGGAGGGGCTGCCGGTGATTGAGGCAGTGTTCACCTTCACCGCAGACCAAGAGAAAGAACACGCCCAGATTTTCTACGAGCACCTCAGAGCTTGCTGGGGAAACCATCACAGTGGACGGGGATATCCTGTGGACATCTCACAGAGCGTGGCCCAGCTTTTTTGCGCTATGCGCAGCACAATGAGTACGAGGAGCACAATGATGTTTACAAGTCCTTTGGAGAAAAGGCTCTGGAGGAAGGTTTCCCCAAAGTTGCGGCCTCATTTAATATGATCGCCAAGATTGAAAAGACCCACGGGGACCGGTTCGAAAATTCGCTGACCTGCTGGAACAGAACAAGCTGTTTGTGGCAGATGTGGAGACTGCCTGATGTGCCTGGAATGCGGAAATATCTATCACGGCAAAGAAGCGCCTGAGAAATGTCCCGTATGCCACCACGACAGAGGATATTATATCCGCCTCACGATGGCGCCCTTTGAGGGGGAGTAATACTTTACTATAATTCAGAAAAGGTTTTGCATACTGAATTGAAAAAAGGCACGGATTGCTCCGTGCCTTTTGAAATACAGCATTCTCTATGCCTGTTCTTCCGGCAGCACCATCCTGGCCGCCCCGTAGATACCTGCATCATTTCCCAGTATAGCCAGCGCAAACTCCGCATCCTCACATGCACTGAACGCATACTTTTTTATAATACTTACCGATATAGTCAAACAGAATGGGACCTGCCTTGGAGACTCCGCCTCCGATTACAAACACCTCGGGGTCCACCACGCCGGCGATCACCGACAGGGCAGTGCCCAGATACTTTCCGAACTGCTCTGCCACCTCAATGGCCAGCTCGTCCCCATCCTTCACCGCGTCAAACACAGCCTTTGCAGACACTTCCCCGCTGCGGAGGGCCGAGGGTTTGTCAGATGCCGCCAGATGCCTTTTTGCCAGATAGACAATCCCTGTGGCGGATGCCACCTGCTCCAGGCATCCCCAGTTTCCGCAGTTGCATTCCCTTTCCACCTCATCCGTTACATGCACATGGCCGATCTCTCCACCCGCCCGTGGCTTCCTGTGACAATCCTGCCGTTGACGATGATTCCTCCGCCCACGCCGGTTCCCAGAGTAACCATGACCACATTTTTGTGACCGGCGCCGCCGCCCTTCCACATTTCGCCCAGCGCTGCCACGTTTGCATCATTTCCCGCCATGGCTCTCAGTCCAGTGAGCTTTTGAATCTCCTCAACCAGCTTCACATGTCCCCAGTGCAGATTCACCGCGCAGTTCACCTCACCGGCTTCATTGACTGGACCTGGAACACCGATTCCCACTCCGGCTATTTCCTCTCTGTCCAGTCCCCTATCCTGTATCTTTTCCTCAATGGTCTTAGCCACATCCGGTATAATCTGAACGCCATTGTTTTCAACTTTTGTCTTGATTTCCCACTTTTCCAGCACATTTCCTTTTACGTCAAACAGACCGCACTTTACGCTTGTACCGCCAATATCGATTCCAAAACAATACTTTTTCATAACATTCTCCTATCAATCTTCTTTTTAGCCAGGGAGTTCTGCACACGGTTGTACAGCTCCTGTGCTGCATTGTATCCCATCTTTTTCTGTCTGTGGTTAACAGCCGCAGACTCTACGATGATGGCCAGGTTCCGGCCGGGACGGATGGGAGGGAATGGCAGACAACCTTGTTGCCCAGATACTCCGTATACTCCTCTTCCAGGCCCAGTCTGTCGTACTCCTTGTCCTTATCCCACTCTTCCAGCTTGATTACCAAATCAATGGACTGCGTATTCTTCACACTCTCCACACCGAACAGAGTCTTAACATCAATGATTCCGATTCCCTCAGCTCTATAAAATGTCTGGTAATATCCGAGCGGACCCGATCAGGGTCACATCGCTGACCCGGCGGATCTCCACCACATCATCTGAGACCAAACGGTGCCCTCGCTTAATTAACTCCAGAGCAGCCTCGCTCTTACCAATCCCGCCTCGCCCATAATCAGCACACCTTCCCCGTAAACATCCACCAGAACGCCGTGGATAGAAATGCAGGGTGCCAGCTCCACATTGAGCCAGCGAATAATCTCCGCCATAAAGGCGGATGTGGTCTGATGAGTCGTCAGGATGGGGACCTGGTACTTTTGGGCCAGCTCCAGCATATCCGCATCTGGTGCGGTCTTTGTGGTATAGACTACGCAGGGAATTTTGCTGGACATAAAATGCTCGTACACAGGCAGCTTTTTCTCCCTGGGCAGATGCTCCAGATAGGTATATTCCACATACCCGATGATCTGTACCCTGTCTGAGTCGAAATGATCAAAATATCCGGCCAGCTGAAGTGCCGGACGGTTAATGTCAGGAAGGAAGATCTTCACCTGGGACATATCGATATCCGGAGTCTCATTTTTCAACTTCAGCGCTTCTACCAGCTTTGACAATGTAACACTGCTCATATGCGTTTCTCCTTATCCGTTTCTAAATCTATTGTAACTGTTCGGTACCTTCACAGTTACATTTATTTTTTATTTTATCACATTTTCTATTCCACATCCAGCTTATTCAGTGAAAGAACTCATATACTTTTTGCGCACTCCTCTCATTCATTGAGGGGCGGAAGCAAGTTCCTCCACCTTGGCGTCCCGGATTGCCTCCAGAGACTTGAAGGTGCGCATCAGCGCCTTCCTCCTGGCCGGGCCGATTCCTTCAATGTCGTCCAGGATGGAATGCACCTGCTCTTTGCTTCTCAGGGATCTGTGATACTCTATGGCAAACCGGTGTGCCTCATCCTGATTCGGGTAATCAGGCGAAAGCCCTCTGAGGATTTTTCAATGGGAATCTCTCGATTTTGAAAATACAGCCCTCTCGTCCTGTGGTTGTCATCCTTTACCATTCCGCAGACAGGAATATCCAGCCCCAGCTTGTCAAGTACCGCCAAGGCCACATTTACCTGCCCCTTCCCGCCATCCATCATTATCAGGTCCGGGAACACGCTGAAGCTGCCAAACTGCTGTCCCATTGATTTATCCTGAAGCTCCCTCTGCTCCTCCAGTCCGTGGGAGAACCGCCTGGTGAGCACTTCATCCATACTGGCATAGTCGTCCGGCCCCTTTACGGACTTGATCTTAAACTTGCGGTAATCGCTCTTTTTGGGTTTTCCCCTCTCATACACGATCATGGAACCCACGGATTCAAAGCCGCTGATATTGGAGATATCGTAAGCCCCCACGCGGGTTACTCCTTCCAGCCCCAACAGCTCTGCAATCTCCCTCATTGCGCCTATGGTACGGCCCTCCTCCCGCTTGATCCGGTCCTTGTCCTGTCTCAGAACGATCTCCGCATTGCGTGCCGCCAATTCCACAAGCTTTTCCTTGGTTCCTTTTTGGGCACCGGATGTGTACCCGCTGTCCACGCTTCTTGGTCAGCCACTCCTCAATGATTTCCGCATCCTCTATCTCCTCCGGCAGCATTACCTCTTTGGGTATAAACGGGGTCCCTGCATAGAACTGCTTGAGAAAGCTGGAGAGAATCACACTCTTGGTATCGTGGGGCGCCACACGCAGGAAAAAGTGATCTCTCCCGATCATCCTCCCACCGCGTATAAAGAACATCTGCACCACCGCATCATTTTCTTCCGTCATAAGGGCAACCACATCCTTGTCCTCACCGCCGCTATCCGTGATCTTTTGCTTCTGGGCAATCTGCTGTACGTTCTTTAAAAGCTCACGCTGCTCAATGGCTGCCTCAAAATCCATCCGCTCCGCAGCCTCATTCATCCGTTCCTCCAGCAGCTTTCGTATGGGCTCGCAATTCCCGTTCAAAAACTCATGGCCTCCTCCACAGCCTTCCGGTAATCCTCCCTGCTGATATATCCCTGGCATGGGGCATCGCACTGCTTGATGTGGTAGTTCAGGCAGGGCCTCTCATTGCCGATGTCCCTGGGAAGCCTCCTGCTGCAGGTCCTTAACTTATACACCTTACATATCAGCTCTATGGTGTTCTTTACCGCGCCAGCACTGGTGTATGGCCCGTAATATTTATTCTTATCCTTTTTCATGGATCTTGAAAAGAGGACTCTGGGGTAGTCCTCCGACACCGTCACCTTGATAAACGGATACGTCTTGTCGTCCTTGAGCATGGTGTTGTACTTTGGCCTGTGCTCCTTGATCAGATTGCATTCCAGCACCAGCGCCTCCAGCTCCGAATCCGTCACAATATACTCAAAGCGGGCAATCCTGGACACCATCTGCTCAATCTTGGGTCCCTTATTTCTGCTGCTCTGAAAATACTGCCGCACTCGGTTTTTCAGGCTGATGGCTTTTCCCACATAGATAATCGTATCCCAGGCGTCATGCATAATATATACCCCCGGTTTTGCCGGAAGCTTTTTTCAACTCTTCCTGTATGTCAAACAAATGGTTCACCTCTTTACATCATTTCATTGTATCAAGTATACCACAAACCCGGTCCCAAATGCTACTGTTTCACATTTGCACGCTCAGCATCCGCACACAGTCCATTAACATACTATTCAGAACTCTCTATCCCCTAAAAAGAATCCCGCCCGGAGGCCTTTTTTTTTATATCATAGGGAATTCCGAAGGACTTTCCTATGATATAAATATTACAAGCGCCGCCTGGCAGCCTTGATCTCAGCTGCAGACGGCGCTTGTTCAAACTCTATGTTTCTGAAAACGACACTTCAGGTTCCGGTTCTCTTCCTGTCTTAAGAGGTGCATCCTGTACCTCCGATTGTGTTCCGCCCGTGAGGAATCTCCTGCCGTTTCCTCTGGTGATGTCTCCAGCCGTGCCTGTGGTTCTTCCACTTTGCGGAAGATCTGCATAAATTCCTTGCCGGTGATCGTCTCTTTTTCAATCAGGAACGCAGCGATTTCATCCAATGCTTTGCGGTGCTCGCTGAGCAGCCGTTTTGCCTCCTCATAGGATTCCCTCAGCACATCCTTTACCTCTGCGTCCACCTCCGCTGCGGTCACATCACTGCAGTTGAGTATGGTGCGGTTGTCAAGATACTGGTTGGCCGCTACTTCAAGCCCCATGAGGCCAAACTTCTTGGACATACCATACTGGGTGATCATAGCACGGGCAACCTTGGTGGCCTGCTCAATATCATTGGACGCCCCCGTGGTGACAGAGTTGAAAACCAACTCCTCCGCCGCACGTCCGGCCACATATTCTACCAGGCGCGCTCGTATCTCTGCCTCTGTATTGAGGTATTTCTCCTCCTCCGGCACATTCATCACATACCCTAAAGCACCCATGGTACGCGGCACAATGGTGATCTTCTGCACCGGCTCGGAATGCTTCTGAAGTGCACTCACAAGTGCATGTCCCACTTCATGATAGGAAACGATTCTGCGCTCTTCCTTGCTCAGAATCTTGTTCTTTTTTTCTCCTTACCTACCAGCACCACCTCCACAGATTCAAACAGATCCTCCTGTGATACCACATTTCTACCCTTTTTCACGGCCAGGATTGCAGCCTCATTGATCATATTTGCCAAATCAGATCCCACCGCGCCTGATGTTGCCAGGGCAATGGCGTCCAGATCTACCGTCTCATCCAGCTTGACGTTCTTGGAATGTACTTTAAGGATATCCACACGTCCCTTCAGGTCCGGCTTATCTACAATGACTCTACGGTCGAACCTGCCCGGCCGAAGCAATGCGGGGTCCAGCACCTCAGGACGGTTGGTGGCTGCCAATATGAGCAGTCCTGAGGAGGTGTCAAATCCGTCCATCTCCGCAAGCAGCTGGTTCAGTGTCTGTTCCCGTTCATCGTTACCGCCACCATACCGGCTGTCACGGCTTTTACCAATTGCATCAATCTCATCGATAAAGATGATGCACGGCGCATTTTTCTTTGCTTCCTCGAAAAGTTCCCTCACTCTGGAAGCACCCACGCCCACAAACATCTCCACAAAGTCTGAACCTGAGAGAGTAAAAGGGTGCATGTGCCTCACCTGCCACAGCCTTAGCCAAAAGTGTCTTTCCGGTTCCCGGAGGTCCTACTAAAAGGGCGCCTTTGGGAAGCTTTGCACCGATCTTGGAGTATTTGCCCGGATTTTCCAGAAAGTCTACCACCTCCTGCAGGGACTCTTTCGCCTCGTCCTGGCCAGCCACATCCTTAAAGGTAACGCCTGTCTCCTTTTGAGCGAACACCTTTGCCTTATTCTTACCCACGCCCATTACGCCGCCGCCCTTGGACATCCTTCTCATAAAACAAACCAGAGAACGCCCCAAACCAGCAACAGAGGGATGATGGTGCCTAAAATATTGAAGAGAACTGCTCCCGTCACATCCGGAATCTCATACTCGCACTCCACCCCTGCATCCAAAAGCTTCTGGGTCAGCTGCTCATCGTCCATCCGCCCTGTGTAGTAGCTCACCTCAATCCCCGGGATGGGCTGGTTCTTGGGCACGATAACAATCTTATTGGATTCCACGGTAACCTTGGACACAGCGCCCTCGTCTACCATGCTTATGAACTCATTATATGTGATCTGCGTCTCAGTGGAATTCCTCAGCATACTGTTAAAGAGGTTGATCACCACCAGCGCCAGCAGGGATACGATCAGAAAAATCACAATATTCTGGCCGTTTCTCGGCGTCTTGCCGTTGTTATTCGGGTTGTTTGGTCCCCCGGGGGCCGCCTCCCGGCATCTGTTTATTGTCCATTCTATTCCTCCTAGTATTCATTCCTATCCATTATAAGGATAGTTTAGTGAGAAATCAATACGGAGTTTGTGAAAATTCCTCCACAAATCTAAATCTTTTCTAAAAACCGTCGAAAACTGCTGGCGCAAAGGTTCCTGTATGTAGTATACTGTCTGTGGCGTCAAATTATTTGGCCCATTTGAAAAACATATTCCGGAGGATGATACACGAATGAAAATCGGATTTGATAACGAAAAATACCTGAATATGCAGTCCCAGCATATCCGGGAACGCATCAATCAGTTCGGCAATAAGCTGTATCTGGAGTTTGGCGGCAAGTTATTTGATGACTACCACGCTTCCAGAGTGCTCCCCGGCTTTGCCCCTGACAGCAAGCTTAGAATGCTCATGCAGCTGGCCGACCAGTCCGAGATTGTCATCGTCATCAATGCCGGTGACATTGAGAAAAACAAAGTGCGCCGTGATCTGGGCATCACCTACGATACCGATGTGCTGCGGCTGATCGACTCCTTTGAGGAGAAGGGCCTGTATGTGGGAAGTGTGGTCATCACCCAGTACACAGGCCAGAGCAGCGCAGATCTCTTTAAATCCAGGCTTGAGAAGCTGGGCTGCAGAGTCTACACGCACTATGCCATCGAGGGTTATCCTCCAACATCCCACTGATCGTAAGCGACAACGGATACGGCAAAAATGAATACATAGAAACCACGCGGCCGCTTGTGGTGATGACGGCGCCCGGCCCCGGCAGCGGAAAAATGGCTACCTGCCTGTCTCAGCTGTATCATGAGCAGAAGCGTGGTGTTCGTGCCGGTTATGCCAAGTTCGAGACATTCCCGATCTGGAATATCCCGTTGAAGCATCCGGTTAATCTGGCCTACGAGGCAGCTACGGCAGACCTGAATGATGTAAACATGATCGACCCGTTTCATCTGGAAGCCTACGGCAAAAACCGCAGTCAATTACAATCGGGATGTAGAGATTTTTCCTGTACTCAGTGCTATCTTTGAGCGCATTTTCGGGGAAAGCCCTACAAGTCCCCCACGGACATGGGGGTCAATATGGCCGGAAACTGCATCATTGACGATGAAATCTGCAAAGAGGCTTCCCGCCAGGAGATTGTTCGCCGCTACTATCAGGCGCTGAATGATCTCGCCGAGGGCACAAAGACGGAGGAGGAGGCCTTTAAGATTGAGCTGATTATGAAACAGGCCAAGGTGGCGGTCAATGACCGGCGCGTGGTTCCAGCGGCCCTGAAGCGTGCCCAGCTTACAGGCGGCCCCGCTGCTGCTCTGGAACTGCCGGACGGCAGGATTATCACCGGAAAGACTTCTGACCTGCTTGGGCCTTCCGCAGCGCTGCTGCTCAATGCCTTAAAGACGCTGGCTTGTCTGGATGATGAACTGCACGTGATCTCTCCCGCTGCCATTGAACCCATACAGCGTCTCAAGACCTTGTATCTGGGAAGCAGAAATCCCAGGCTGCACACCGATGAGGTGCTGATCGCGCTCTCCATCAGCGCGGCCACCGACCCGGCTGCTGATCTGGCAATGCGGCAGCTGCCCAAGCTCCAGGGCTGCCAGGCACACACTTCTGTGATGCTTTCCGCTGTGGATATCAAACAGTTTAAGCGTCTGGGAATTCAGATGACCACAGAGCCCGCCTACGAGCATAAACCCATCTATCACTGAAGCATTTTAAATTAATTGAATAGCAATACCGGATAAAAGGCTATCCAGGGAAGATTCTTCCCGGGGTAGCCTTTTACACTTTTTCAGCCCCTTAACCATTGACTGTAATCATTGAAACACACCTGAAAAATCTCGCATTCAGGTGCATAATCCATTCACGATTGTGAACAGTAAGCATAGGAGGAAAATATTATGCCAGTTAAATACGTATTTGTAACAGGAGGAGTCGTATCAGGTCTCGGGAAGGGCATCACCGCCGCATCTTTGGGCCGGCTTTTGAAAGCCCGCGGTTACAGAGTGACCATGCAGAAATTCGATCCATACATCAACATTGATCCCGGTACCATGAATCCCATACAGCACGGCGAGGTGTTTGTCACAGACGACGGCGCGGAAACGGATCTGGATCTGGGACACTATGAACGCTTTATTGATGAAAGCCTGGACAGAAATTCCAATGTGACCACAGGCAAAATCTACTGGTCCGTACTGCAAAAAAGAGCGCCGGGGTGACTTCGGCGGCGGAACGGTGCAGGTAATTCCTCATATAACAAACGAAATCAAAAGTCGGTTTTACCGCAACTTCTCCGCTCAGGATATGAGGATCGCAATCATTGAGGTGGGAGGCACGGTGGGGGATATTGAAAGCCAGCCCTTTCTGGAGGCCATACGTCAGTTCCAGCACGATGTGGGCAGGGAAAACGCCATATTAATCCATGTAACCCTTATCCCCTATCTGCGCGCATCCGGGGAAATGAAGACGAAGCCGACCCAGGCCAGCGTAAAAGACCTGCAGGCTATGGGAATTCGCCCGGATATCATTGTATGCCGCTCGGAGCTCCCTCTCGATCAGAGCATCAAGGACAAGATCGCCCTGTTCTGCAATGTGCCCAGCTCTCACGTGCTGCAAAACCTGGACGTGGAATATCTGTATGAGGCCCCTCTTGCAATGGAAAAAGAGAATCTGGCCCAGGTGTCCTGTGAATGTCTGGAACTACATTGCCCCGCCCCCGATCTGGAAGACTGGAAGGCCATGGTGGAGGCCCTGCGCCATCCCAAACAGGAAGTCCACATTGCTCTGGTGGGTAAATACATCCAGCTGCATGACGCCTATATCAGCGTGGTGGAGGCTTTAAAGCATGGGGAATAGCCAGCCGCGCAACCGTCAATATCAAGTGGGTGGATTCCGAGTTACTGAACCGTGATAACGCAGATGAGGTATTGGGGAAAGATGGACGGTATTTTGGTTCCCGGCGGGTTCGAGACCGAGGTGTGGAGGGTAAAATTGCAGCCATAGAGTATGCCCGCACCCACAGAGTTCCCTTCCTGGGTCTCTGTCTGGGAATGCAGCTGTCTATCGTTGAATTTGCCAGAAATGTGGCCGGTTGCCGGGATGCCCACAGCATTGAGCTGAACCCCAACACCCCGCATCCCGTCATCGCCCTGATGCCGGATCAGAACGGCGTGGAGGATATCGGGGGGACCCTGCGCCTTGGTTCCTATCCCTGTGTTCTCGCCAAAGACACAAAAGCGTACGCTCTCTATAAAGCGGAAACCATCCATGAACGCCACAGACACCGCTATGAGGTAAACAATGACTACCGGCGCCTCTTGACTGAAAACGGCCTAACTCTCTCTGGCCTCTCCCCGGATGGGCGGATAGTGGAAATGATTGAGCTGAAGGAGCATCCATTCTTTATGGGCACCCAGGGACATCCGGAGCTTAAATCCCGTCCGAACCGTCCCCACCCGCTCTTTAGAGGTTTCGTGGAGGCAGCGCTGTCTGGGCAAAAAGTAAGCTTTGTCTTTTTATACTCTTTTTTGAATTATCTGTGCAAGAAGTCAGAGAACCTTTGCATTTTTACCTTAAATAGAGTACACTTAAGCTATCAAAAATGTAATAGGAGGGAAACATATGGAATATCCTATAAAAGTCATAGAGGACTGTTCTGAAATTAAGCTCTGCCCCTTATTTCAGGTGGACAAATACAACTGGGGAGGAGATTACCGTCCTGAGACTTTTGGAGCTCTGGGTTTTATCCCCCACACCGGATTTTATCTAAAAATGACCTGTATGGAACAGGAACCGGTGCGTGTTTATACCCAGCCCAATGACCCGGTCTATTTTGACAGCGCCATGGAAGCATTCTTTCAATTTTATCCGGACGAAATGCCGGAGACCTACTTAAACTTTGAAGCCAATGCCAACGGTGCACTACATGCCAAATATGGAAATGGCCGATGGGTCCGAAATGTCTTTCCTCCTGACCTCCATAAAGCCTGTAGATGTAAAGGCACTGTACACGATGGTTTTTGGACCATGGAACTGACAGTGCCGTTCTCTCTGATTGAGTTTGTGTACGGGCACAGTGATTTTGTTTCTGGTGACCGCCTGACCTGCAACTTTTACAAGATCAAGGAGAGTGAGGGGCTGACGCATTTTGGCAGCTATACGGCGATAGAAAATGAGGAACCCAATTTTCATCTGCCGCAATTTTTTGCGGATGCAATCATTGAATGAAAAGGAGAAGAAAAAGAATGCAGATTTACAGAGCAAAAGACTACAGTAACTTGAGCCGCAAAGCGGCAAATATCATTCCGCACAGGTAATCATGAAACCTGATTGCGTGCTGGGACTTGCCACAGGCTCCACCCCCATCGGCACTTACAAACAGCTGATCGAATGGTATGAGCAGGGGGATCTGGATTTTTCCCAGGTAACCAGCGTCAATCTGGATGAGTATAAAGGCCTTTCTGGAGACAATGACCAGAGTTACCGGTATTTTTATGAACCACAATCTTTTTGACCACATCAATATCCGCAAGGAGCATACCTTTGTCCCCAATGGCCTGGAACCGGATGCTGCCAAAGCGTGCGCAGCTTACAATCAGATTATCAAAAATGTGGGCGGCATTGATCTGCAGCTCTTAGGTCTGGGACATAATGGCCACATTGGATTCAATGAGCCCTCTGATATTTTCCCAAAAAGAGACACACTGTGTGGATCTGACCGAGAGCACCATTGAGGCCAACAAGCGTTTCTTCGCCTCTGAGGAGGATGTTCCCCGCCAGGCATACACTATGGGAATCGGAAATATCATGAGTGCCAAGAAGGTCCTGGTGGTTGTCAGCGGTGCCGACAAGGCTGATATCCTTCAAAAGGTAGTGGAAGGCCCCATTACCCCGGCGGTACCTGCATCTGTGCTCCAGCTGCACAGCGATGTGATAATCGTTGCCGATGAACCCGCACTCTCCAGGCTGGCTGAGTAAACAGTGATTGAAAGAGGGTTAAGCCATGATTATTAAAAACGCGAAAGTATTTGAGGAAAACGGAGGTTTTCGTCAAACGGATATTTACATAGAGGAGGATTGTTTTACAAGCAATACCGCTGCAGGCGGGGAAGTAGTGGATGCAGAAGGACTCTATGCGGTGCCCGGACTTACGGATGTACATTTCCACGGCTGCGTGGGATATGATTTCTGTGACGGTACCCACGAGGCCTTCCGGGCAATCGGGGAATACCAACTGAAAAACGGTGTGACCACCATGGTTCCCGCAACCATGACCTTAGACGAGGAGACCCTGGCGGGAATCTGCCGCGCTGCCGCCTCATACAAAAAGCGAGACAGGGGCAATTTTGTGCGGCATCAACATGGAGGGACCTTTTATCTCCCTTGCCAAAAAGGGAGCCCAGAACGGTAAATATATCCACAAGCCGGATATTGACATGTTTAAGCGCCTTCAGCAGGAGGCACAGGGGCTGGTCAAGCTGGTCGACATCGCTCCTGAGGAAGAAGGCTCCATGGAATTTATCGATGCCCTGAGCAAGGAAGTGGGGATCTCCATTGCCCACACTACAGCTGACTACGATATCGCCATGGAGGCGTATGACCGGGGCGCACGCCAGGCCACCCACCTCTACAACGCCATGCCTGCCTTTTCCCACAGGGCTCCGGGCGTCATTGGGGCTGCCTGCGACAGCGGTCATGTCCGTGTGGAGCTGATCGCAGATGGTATCCACATCCATCCAAGTGTTGTGCGGACGACTTTTAAAATGTTCGGGGATGACCGCGTAATTCTGATCAGTGATAGTATGATGGCCACAGGCCTCACAGACGGCGACTACTCTCTGGGTGGTCAGGCCGTGAAGGTGGTGGGCCAGCTGGCAACTCTGGCTGACGGAACCATCGCAGGATCTGCCGCAAACCTGATGGGCTGTGTGCGCACTGCGGTAAAAAGATGGGAATCCCTCTTGAGAGTGCAATCAAAAGCGCAGCCGTCAACTCTGCAAAGGCAGTGGGCATCTATGAAAACTACGGAAGTATCACACCGGGCAAAACGGCGAACCTAATACTCTTGGATTCGGACTTAGAGATCCAGAAAGTATTTTTAAAGGGTCAGTGCATTTAAGACCCGTTCGAAATGTCTTCTGACGGCTGCCCTTTCGTATTGAAAAGGTTCCGTGAGAATGTATCCACATTCCCATGGAACCTTTTTTGGTATTTTCGTTTATTTATGCAGAAGGCGCATGCACTGCACTGTTATATTTCGATCACTGAATGGATCTGTACACGCTGCCGCTGTGCAGACGCTGCTTTTTATACTTTGCCATCTCGCTGACCGTGACCAACTGATATCCCTTTTTCTTTAATCTGGGAATTATCGTTTCGGCTGCGATCACTGTGGGCAAATGCAGGTCATGCATCAGGATGATCGCCCCATCCTGTGCAGATCCCATGACGGAATTGATCGTACTCTGTACATCTCTGGTCTTCCAGTCCAGGGTATCCACACTCCATAAAATGACAGGAACACCCGCATTGGAAGTCACAGTGGAATTGTACGCCCCATAAGGAGGACGAAGCAGAGTCGTCTTATGACCTGTAACTTTCTTTACTGCCTGGTCTGTGCTGTTTATCTGAGATAAAACCCCGCTGAATCCATAGATGTCAGTTGCGGATGGCTCCAGGTATGGTTCCCAATCTCACATCCCATCCGGTAAGCTTTTTTCACTGACTCAGGATAGTTTCCGACACTGCTGCCAACCACAAAAAGGTGGCTCTGGCATTGTTCTGCTTCAGGCAGCGCAAAAGCCGTTCCGTGAAAGGGCTGGGTCCGTCATCAAAGGTCAAAGCCAGCATGGGCTTGTTGGGATTCACCTGGTTGTCCGGCTTTTTCTCCGGATGGTACACTCCTTTGCGGTCAAAATAATACCATCTTCCCTTTATAAACTGCTCGCCGGTCACCCTGGCCCCGCTGTTTCCCAGGTAGTACTTCTTTCCTTCCAGTGTAAGCCAGCCTTTTGCCAGCTTTCCGCTGATTTTGAAGTAATAATACTTCCCTCTGCTCCTGATCCACTCTCCGGAAGCCATCATTCCATTCTTTTGAAGAAACGGCGTCCCCGAAAGTCCTTGGCCTGTTTTAGCCAGCCAGTCACCATCCGTCCTTTTTTTGTCAAAATAATACTTGTGTTCCTGGTAAGCATACCATCCGGTAACACGGTATCCTCTGTCGTCAAACCGATAGATCTCACCTTTTATCTTCAGAAATTCATTTGCTGCCAAGCTGCCGCTTGGCTTGCGAAATCCATAGTATTTTCCATGCTTAACCCATTTCCCGCGCATGGACGGCGCCTTGCGTACATCCTTGAGAACCTGTTCCACAGGCTTTCCGGGAACCTCACTCTCGTAATGTGCCGCCTGTGCACACAGTCCACTGCTCAAACTCAAAAGCCCGAACCAACACAGGAATACAAAAACCCACACACCCTTTAACCATCTCATACCCTCGCCTTCTTTCCCTCACAAAAAACAGATATCCTACTCTGCCTTCCTGGCGCAGGCAATCGCCAGAACTCCGGGCCCCACATGACAGGCAACACTTAAGGAGAGGGAATCCATGTAGAGGTCTGTTCAGGATATTCTCTTCGGATCTCCTCAGCCCACTCCTTTGCCTCCTCAGGGTTTCCTGCATATGCAGCCAGGAGCGCCATCCGCCCCTCTCTGAAGTCGTCCTTAAACCGGGTATCCATATCCTTCCTCATAGCATCCATCATAACACTTTTTGCCTTGAGTTTTCCACGCACCTTTGCATAAGCATCCAGTTTCTCACCCTGAATCTGCAAAACCGGTTTTAAATTCAACACCGTTCCGATGGCTGCCGCTGCGGGGGTGATTCTGCCGCCCCGTTTTAAATATTTCAAGGTTTCCACCATGAGGTAAATACTGGATTCCATCTTCTCCCGCTCCAGAATCTCTTTGATCTGAACCGCGCTCCTGCCCGTTTCCGCCAGGCGAATGGCATCCAGCACAGACTGCCTCTGGGTAACGGAAATCCGCTGGTTATTTACCACCTGCACCTTTCCCTTGTAATCCAGTGACAATCCCAACGCTGTGGCACAGCTGGCACTCAGTCCGCTGGACATGGGTATGTGTACAATCTCATCATATTCCTTCAGCAGCTTGTCCCACAATTCCATTACATCCATGGGAGCGGGCTGTGAGGTATTGATCTGCGCATCCTCGTCCAGCTTCCGGTAGAATTCCTCCTGTGTAAGATTGATGCCCTCCAGATACATCTCTCCATTAATATAAAAGGCATAGGCACCACATAGATCCCCATCTCCTGCGCCTGACTCTGTGTGATTCCGCTGTTACTGTCCGTGACTACTGCTATCTTATTCATCAAAAATCCCTGTCTCCCTGTATTCGAGTATGCCTCCGCAAATTCTGGTATACCAACGGGGTATATTCCCCAACTGATCGTCATATTTACATTCTAACAGGTAGCTTTTGCTTTTTCAAGTAGTGCTTCCTGTTATTCTCCCTGCAAATCCTTAAGTTTTTATGCACAATCCTTATTTTATTTGGTTTTATTTCCGCTTGCGGCGGGTATTTGGCTGACCCGGCTGGAAAGCAGCTTGTCCAGGTATACGGACTTAAACTGCTGGCTGGCAAGTGCCTGCTTAATTGGCGGAAGTTCTAAAATCGTTCCAAAAACGGCTGCCATAGCCCTGTGGTTGGCAAAGCCTGGTTGTCAAATATCAGATTCTGCAGTGTACCCTTTTCGATGGCCTGCAGCACAAAGCGGTGTGTGCTGTTTACCGGAGTGATCACCTGTACCGGACGGCGCTTCAGTTCAATGGCATCCGCAGGACAATTTCTGGCACAGACACCGCATCCCAGGCAAATCTCTGTATTTACCACTGCCCTCTTCTTCTGCCTTTTATCCACAGTTTGATCTGCCCCATCTTTCTGGCTACTCTCCATATCCACTGCCAGGATGGGACAAACCTTTGCGCACTTCCCACAGCCTATGCATTTCTCAGAAGATATCCTGGGTATATAGTTGGTGGTAGCCACCGGCTGCATAGGGCTGAACTTTCTGGCTGCCTGCAGCGCCTCACAGCAGCATCCGCAGCAGTTACAGATAAAAGCGGGATGCTCCCGCACATTCTCGCCGATCTGCACCAGGTTGCTGGCGTAGGAGCGCTCCAGCACATCCTTTGCCTCCCTCCCTGGATATCAGCCGGGCATATTCCCCGTGCTCTGCCAGAGAGCGCGCCACATTGTCAAAGGTGAGGCAGACATCCCAGGGTGCATCTATCTCACAAGGATGTCCTTCGTGGTACATCTTGTGCCTACAGTAACAGGTGCCCAGTCCAATGTACTGCGCTTCCTCCACAATGTGGGTTGCCCGCTCATAGTCCAGGATATGGTTTGTTTTGTTATTGGTGAGCACCGGTTCCTGCACATATACCCTTCCCAGCCTGGTCTCTGTGGCAAAAAACAGATCCTTCACGAAATCCTCTTCCACATTCATATACTGGTAGTAAAGCTCACTCAAATATTGCTGGTCTATATCTCCCTGGTCCTCATAAGTGCAAACTCAATAAAACCCGCCATGGGAGGCGGCATCACAAACTGCCGTTCTCCGTGGTAACAGGAATCCACCAAAAGTGCTTTTTCACAGAGATGGTCCAGCAGCTTTTCCGCCTTGGCCTCCGTGGTTCCCCACACCCGCGCCGCCTTTTTCAGGGTAAACGGGCGGACCGGCAGCAGAGCCACCCACTTGGCCTCTTTCTCTGTGTAGAGAACCTGCAGGATTTTGTACAGTGTCTCTGAGGCAGGAGCACCCTGAGTAAACCAGTTGATTCTCTGCTCCAGATTTTTATATGCATCCTTCGTCGTTAAATGTCCCATATAATATCAGCCTTTCCACGGGCCAGTTTTTCTGACCCATATGAAGGTTATTCTACCACACTAAATCTTAAAATTCCAGAACTGTTCCTTACCTTTCCAGTTACCTTTACCTTTGACTGCACTTCTGAAAGTTCTGCAGCTCTTTTGTCCAGGCATCCTTTCAGTCAATCAGCGGCTTCCAGTTTTCATCCCCTGCAGGCTTCAAAGCACATGTACACCTGTTGGGCAGTCGTTTTCTCCTCCGCCAGGGGAGGCAGCTCCTCCCTGGAAAAATAGCCGCTCTCTACAGTCTCTGAGTTCTCCTGAAAGCTTCCTCCAAGCACTCTGCAGAGCATAAATACTTTGCAGACGCTCCACGCATACAAGGGCTTGTTGTGCAGATTGCGGTCCTGTATCGCAATCAGACGCACCGCCTCCACATCCAGGCCAGCCTCCTCCTTCACCTCTTTTACTGTGTTGTTCTTAATGGATTCATTTACGTCGACCCACCCTCCGGGCAGAGACCACACCCTGCCTTTTCCTTCACCAGCAGGATCTTCCCTTCCTTAAAAACAGCTGCCCTGGTATCCAGCTTCGGAGTCTGGTATCCCTTCTCCTGGCAGAACACCCCTTTACCTTCTCAAGGGGAATGTCCGTGTAGACACTCATAATCTCGGCCGCAATTTCACGAACCCGCTCATACCGTTCCAAATCATACACGTCCCTGCCGTAAGTCAGTCCATTCTGGGCTATCGCTTGTAACTCCACCGCCCAGTCCATCCACTGTCCCGAAATATTCTTTTTATCCATAGAACCCCTCCTCACATCTGTTTACGCACAATCCGGTACTCATCATCTAACTGGAAATACGAGCAGTTATCAAATGCTCCTGCTATAAACCGCCGCATCTCATCCTCATCCAGATTCATCATGCAGACATAGTAATCATACTCTGCATCATAGGAATAGTTGGAACAGCATTCACAGTTTGTCTTATTTCTCATCCCTTCTTGTCTCCTTATCTGTTCATGGCATAATCTGTTAAACCCGTCTCTAAATGTATTGTGTAAGAAGATGGCTATTTCGTCAAGCAATTTCTATCCCATTTCCATAAAATAAAAGCTCTCTTTGGGCAGCAAGTCACTGTGACGTCACTCAACCGCCCAAAAGAGAGCCTAATCCTATTTTACTATTCCTCCCCAGGCATCTTCCATCCATGGTGGTCTGTGTGCAGCAGTTCATGGGCCCGGTGTCCCAAGGGTCTCTGCAGATATGTCTTATAGCACTCCTGCACAGATGGATTCTCATGGGAGAAACGCAGGTCGTTCACCCGGTCCAGCCCATAGAGATTGTCCGCACGCACCCCTGCCATCTCCAGGCCGTCGTGAATGGGCTGGCCTCCGCCTCCTGAGCATCCGCCCGGACAAGCCATGATCTCCACAAAATCATACTGTACCTTTCCCTTGCGCAGCGCCCCTGATCAGCTTCCGGGTGTTGCCAAGCCCACTGGCCACCGCCACCTTAAAGGGTGTGCCGGCCAGGTCAAACTCCGCTTCTTTCCAGCCCTCCATTCCCCGGACTGCCTTGAACGCGTCGGGGTCGGGATTCTCCCTGTCACCAGATAGTAGGCGCTGCGAAGCGCTGCCTCCATCACGCCTCCTGTAGCTCCAAAATCACTCCTGCTCCCGTACCCACTCCCAGAGGCTGGTCAAAGGCTTCCTCCTCCAAGCTCTTAACGTCAATGTGCTCCGCACGTATGAGTCAGTCCACCTCCCTGGTGGTCAGAACCACATCCACGTCCTGTCCCGTTCCGCCGTCATTCATGGTGGGGAGTGCACACTCCTGCTTCTTTGCAAGACAGGGCATGATGGACACACTATAGATGCGTGAGCTATCCACCCCATCAGATCGGCATAGTAGGTCTTAGCCATAGCACCAAACATCTGCTGGGGAGATTTGGCTGTTGAGAGCTGGTCCGTCATATCCGGATACTGGGATTTTAAAAACCGTACCCACCCCGGACAGCAGGAGGTGAACATGGGGAAGGTCTCATGTTCCTTGTTCTGAAGCTTTTTCAAAAACTCGCTCCCCTCCTCCATAATGGTCAAATCCGCGCTGAAGTTTGTGTCAAAGATATAGTCAAATCCCATCTTCCGCAGGGCAGATACAAGCCGCTCCACGGTGGCAAACTCCCTTGAAACGCCAAAGGGTTCTCCCAGGCTGCGCGTACAGCCGGTGCTACCTGAACTATCGTAATTTTGTCAGGATCAGCCAGGGCTGCCATCACCTTCTCGGTATCGTCCCTCTCCCTGAGTGCCCCCACAGGGCAGTGGGTGATGCACTGACCGCAGAGTACGCAGTCTGCATCCGTAATCTTGCGGTTCATGGATACGTCCACGGTTGTCCTGGAACCGGTATTGGCCACATCCCATATTTTTAGGGACTGAACCTTATCACAGATCTGCACGCACCGCATACATTTGATACATTTTTTGTAATCCCTGACCAGCGGAAAATCTTTCGGCCATTTTGTCCTGGGCAGCTCCTTTTCAAAGGGCAGCTCCAGGATTCCCAGATCATTGGCAATGGTCTGAAGCTTACAGTTGCCGCTTCTCACACAAGTTGCGCAGTGGCAGTCATGCTGGGGAGAGGATCAGCTCCACATTTACTCTGCGTGTCTCCCTCACCTTCGGGCTGTTGGTGTAGACTGTCATGCCCTCAGTCACAGTATTGTTGCACGCTGGCTGAAGCTTCGCATTTCCCTCCACCTCCACCACGCACACTCGGCATGCGCCGATCTCATTGATATCTTTTAAATAGCAGAGGGTTGGGATCTGAATTCCGACAGATGCCGCTGCTGCTAAAATCGTAGTGCCATTTTCCACTTCCACCGGTATGGAATCGATTGTCAATTTTACCATTTGTCCACTCTGCCTCCTTTAAATACTCCAAACCAAAGTGGTCGCAGCGCAGGCAGCGGTTCGCCTCCTGGCTCGCCTCCTCCGGCGTCAGACCACACTCTATCTGTTCAAAATCTTTTTGCCCTGTCAAAGGCGTACCGCTCTTTCATATTGATTCTGGCACAGTGTTTTCTATTGGCCAGACGGGCTTTGGGAATCTCCACCTCCGCCCGGATCGTATGCTTGTAGCCCAGATACTCGTCAATGTTAGCTGCAGCCACCTTTCCTGCCGCAATGGCCCGGATCACGGTAGCCGGACCGGTTACGCAGTCTCCGCCAGCGAATACGCCGGGGATATCCTTCACACCGCCCCAGCTCAGCGCATCAATGACGCCGCGCTGCACCGGTATACCATACTCTGCAAAGGGTTTGGACTCAATGCCCTGGCCGATGGCCACAATCACGGTATCGCACTCGAATCGCTTATCCGGCTCAGAGGAGTCCACAGGAGCAGGTCTTCCCTTAACCAGAGGCCCTATGATCTGCGGCTTCACCCACAGAGCGGAAACCTTTCCCTCCTCATCCTTTTCAATGCGCAGGGGAGAGTGCAGATCCAGCAGCTCACACCCTTCCTCCATGGCTCCGGCCACTTCCTCGGGCATTGCAGTCATATCCTCCTGGCGCCTCCGGTAGGCGATGCGCAGCCTTTTGCGCCCAGACGGATTGCGGAGCGCGCCACATCCATAGCCACATTACCTCCTCCGATTACCACTATATCCTTTCCGGTAAAGTCAGGCATAATGCCGTCTCCGATCTGCCTGAGCATCTCAACCGCGGAGATCACGCCTTCTGCCTCCTCGCCCTCTATTCCGATTTTTTTGTCTATATGGGCGCCAATGGCTATGTAAACAGCATGGTACTGGTTCTTTAGGTCAATAATGCGTGGGTCCTCTCCAACCGTAATCCCTGTCTTCACCTCCACCCCAACGCTCAGAAGCTGGGAGATTTCCTTGTCCAGAACCTCCCTGGGCAGCCGGTAATTGGGAATCCCGTAGCGCAGCATACCCCCCAGCTCTTTTCTCTGCTCATAGATCGTCACCTCGTGTCCCATGAGGGCCAGGTAGTAGGCCGCGCTGATGCCTCCTGGTCCTCCGCCGATCACTGCCACCCTCTTTCCTGTCTTTTTCGCAGGCTTGGGTACCGGAACTTCCCCGGCATGGTCTACCGCAAAGCGCTTCAGCCCCCTGATATTTACAGAGTCATCCATCATACTTCTGCGGCATCTCACCTCACAGGGATGCTCACAGATCAGGCCGCAGACAGCCGGCATGGGATTGTCTTTGCGGATCAGGCGCACCGCATCCGCGTATCGGCCCTCCGCCACCAAAGCTACGTATCCCGGTATATCCACTCCGGCAGGGCACTGGGCTACACAGGGCACTGGCTGGTTCAGTTCACAGGTACATCTCCCCCTGAGTACATGCTCCTCAAAGTCGTCCCTGAACCCGTGAACTCCCTTTAACACCATTCTGGCCGCCTCATATCCAATGGCACAGTCTGCGGAGTAAAATATGCTCCTGGCTGTTTTCTCAATCAGGTCAATGGTCTCCAAGGACCCCTCCCCATTCAGGACGTCCTCCATCAGGTTTTCCAGCTGTCCCAGGCCGATCCGGCAGGGAACACACTTGCCACAGCTCTGTGCATGACACATTTTTAAGAAAGATACGGACAAATCCACTGGACAAAGTCCTGGCGGGCTGGCTGAAATCCTTCGCTCCAGGTCCTTGTACAGGTCTTCCACTGTGGTCTGTGCCTGATTTTGTGTCAGAATACTTAGTCTGCTCATAATACCTCCTTCTCCAATACAGGTTTTAAAATATAAAGAATGAACAGGGCGCGCATCCCGCCCGGACACATATTACACTTAACAAGGCGTTTTCCAGCTTAGTGTAATAGTATGCAAAGCAGGGCTTTCCGATGTAATGAAAAAGAATCCCGCGCGCGGGATTCTCCGCCTGCGGCGGGTCGCTTCAGCGACATAATTCCTTTCCGCCGCTGTGCGATTCTGCCCGGAGGGCTTTTTATATCATAGGGAATTCCGAAGGACTTTCCTATGATATAAAAAGGACAACATTTGTAAATACAAATGCTGCCCAGACGGTCGGCTCTTCAACATTTTAGACACACTGTGTTATCTCACAATTTCCGTCAGCATCTAAAATGCACACTCTTTTTCTCATTATATCCTTCAAATCCCGTAATGTCAACCACTTCAAAAACATTCCGTCAATTAACTAAATTTATCAAATTATGTATATTTTTGTCACATTTTTCACTCCAGAGAATACTGTTTTAACATCGCTTTTCCGCTATTCTTGGCATCATAGAGCGCATAATCTGCAGCTTTCATGAGTGTCCCGTAGGCATGCATCTGTTCCCCATACCAAGCCAGTCCTGCTGAAATCCGGATCTCCTGCACACTGCCGTCGGGGAACTCCATCTTACTGTCTTTTAGCCTGCCGAAAACTCCTCCATGCAGTTTGCGATCTGGGCCTTTGACCCGTAGTGGTGCAGAAACAGACAAAATTCATCCCCGGATCTTCTCGCCGTGATACCATGCTCATGATGGTACTGACGGAGCATCTGCGAAAAATTTTCTCAGATATTCGTCCCCACAGTCATGACCGTATTTATCGTTGATCCTTTTAAAATTGTCCAGATCCATCATGACCATCGCCGCATATCCCAAAGTCCCCTGCTGCAGTATGCTCTCCACCTCTTTTTTTAAAGATATCAATATTACAGAGTCCGGTCAGTGAGTCATAGTCCCGTTCATGCTCTATCCGGATCTTTTCCCTGGTCTCCTCTGTCACATCCGCCGCCACCCCGAACACGCTGCCGTTATCCTCTTTTATTCTGATCCGAACCCAGCGCTTAGGTGTTGCGTGTATACAAAAGATATCGTTCTCCCCCTCCATGGGGCTGCCCATGATCTGCTGCAGCTTTTTCCCAAAACAATTCCCTGTCAGCAGTATACTGCAAGGCCTCTTCCTCCGTCCATCCCAGTACCGTCCGAAGCCTATCCGTGGCCATCACCTGGCGCGACTCCTTTCCGATCTCGAAGACGCCTATGGGCATATCCACCATATCAATGACCTCAGACACCCTCACAGTAGCATCCAGAATCCCCTGGACCATCTTGTTAATTCCCAGGCTCAGCTGCTTAAATTCTGGATTGCTCTCCACCTGAACCACTGTATTCAGATTGCCCTCTGTTATCTCAGACAGTTTATCTGAGATGGTATGTATCCCATCTACAATCTGTCGCTTGAGCAGCCGATTCAACACCCAAATTACAATCAGGCAGGTCAAGAGCAGAAATATGGCAGTCAACATGGTCTGGCTGACAGCAGCAGCATACAGGCCTTTCTCCGTCTGCCCCACCCCCAGCAGCAAATCCCCATACCTGCGGATTACATAGTATACCCGCTCATCCTCGTACCTGCCAAATTTGCCGTTATAAAATTCCGCCAGCCTATCCTGTTTTAAGCCCAGGTCCTCTATCCTTTTTTCCTCCTGCCCCTGATCTGTATTTACCAATGCGGTTTCCTCCCCACTGCCAATGGCAAACAGAAGGCTGCCCGAATCCACAGGCATCCTGGATAATATGTAATCCAGCTGGTTTCTCTTTTGGGCTTCAGCATCCTGTCCGGAGCCATCCCCACCTGTACAATTCCCTTTTGATCCTTCCTTGCAACCCCAATGTACTGAAAAACCTTCTGCTCATAGCCGTTTGGGCGGATATCTTGTACCAGATAGGACTCGGGTCATCCAGTATACTTAAAAATTCCCTTGTCTGATCCGTATCACGAAAGTCCATACCAAAATACTTGGGTATACTGCCTGCAAACAGGATACCCTTCTCATCAATCACATGCAGCTCGTCCACATTTAATAAGCTTGGCTACCTGTTCCAATTCCTGCTGGCTGTCCAAAACACCCGGATTCTGCTGAATAATATATGCAAATGCGTAAGCCCTTGTCAGGTAGTCTTCATCAAGGCTCTCCTTCAGATTTTCAAGCTCCACCTCATTGCTTTCCAGTGTCCTGGCGATCTGCTCCAGCTTCAGCACTGAATTTTCCACCATCTGCTCTCTGGTGCTGTTCTGAAGGAGCACCCAGTTGAGGGCCAGGATCGTCAGCAGTGCAACTGTCACTACAAAGCTAATATAATTTGTGAAAATTTTCTGCATGTAGTTTCCCCTCTTCCCGTTTAACTGAAGCTTTTTGCCTCTCTGGCCCTAGCTCTCCCGAGTCACTGACTGAAAAAACTCTCTGAGCTGTTCTTTTTTTCTCCTTCGCCAGCAGTGCCTTCTTGATTCCCTGCACCGCCCCCTCCAGTGCATAGAGGCAGTGAAGGCAAACTGTGCTGTCGTTCTCCTAATCTTCAGCCATGCCTGCTGACTCCCCATTTTCCGAAGCAGCTCCGTATTTGTTATACCCGCCTGCCTCAGCTGTTCCTCCAGTACCTTGCCGATATTCGGCAATTTTGACAAGGGTTCCCCACTCTCCTCATTGATTACACTTTCCACTTCACGTCTTGTCTCTTCCATTTTTTTTCTCCTTTCCACGTAATCATACCGCTTCCGGCTATGCTTTTCCAAATACTCTATTTATACTATAGCTCATTCCCCTCTAACATTCTACTTTTTATTTTTAACAGGACACACAGGTGTCCTGTTATGCGTGCTATGATACAGGAAATGGACCTGTCTGCCAGCGCAGACAACTCCATGTCAACCCCCCCGCAAGTACGGCTGCTTGCCTCGCTGCTCGCGGGAATAAAAGAAAGAGAGAACAGACATATGAATTATGAAATTGTAAACAGGGATGTATCCACAATTGCAGGTCTATCTGCCAGAACTAATAACCAGTCCCCAGATATGGGAAATGTGATTGGAGGATTGTGGAAGCATTTTTATGAAGATGGTATCTACGCGTCAATTCCAAACAAAAAGACCTCTAAGGCTCTGGGCATCTATACGGATTATGCCGATGATGAAAAGGGAGATTACACAGCTATGGTTGCCTGTGAGGTTTCCGAACCGGGCAGTATACCACAGGGGCTGTGATTCACACGATCCCTGCAGGCCGGTATGCCAAATTCATCGTCAAGGGAGATATGCACCAGGCTGTAGCCGGATTCTGGCAGCAGCTCTGGGAGATGGATCTTCCCGCTCGTTCGTCTGTGATTTTGAGGAATATCAGAATAGCAGTATGGATGAGGCTGAGATTCATATCTATATAGGATTGAAAGAGGAAAAATAATGCACTTCCCCTGAAAATGCAGATCCCCCTCCTGTGCCGCTTTTCGCGGCCCGCAGAGGGGGACTTTAGACACATAGGCACTGATTTAGAGCTGCTCTGAAATCTTCCTGCTGTAGAACACAATGCACAAGGAAAGCAGTGCGCCGGCAAAAAAAAAGATTAGCCACAAGTATCCGGCCATTTCTTCAAACAGAACGCCATATATGACCTGGCCAATGGGCTGTGTACACGTAGAGATGGCGATGATCCAGGCAATCACCTTGCCCACCAGCTCTCTTGGAACTGTGATCTGAATATAGGACATAACCTGAATGGTATATATGGAGGCAAGGGCCATAATTCCCATCCCCGCTGCTGCCAGCACAGAATATGCGATATAGGCTGGACTGTTTAAGAGCAGCACCACTCCCATGGGGATGAGGAGAATCCCGCATGCCAGAAGCAGCTTCCAGTTGGAACGAATCTTCAGCTTTTCGCTGAATAACCCGGCTCCCAAGCCCCTATCAGACCTCCCGCAGCCAGGATTGCCTGCAGGAAACCGTACATCTGTGAAGCATTTCCTCCCGGGAACTCCAGGGTCTGCATCACAATAACCGGAAGCCCTATGATCATCAGGGCTGTCATAGCCAAGTTTACAAAGGCACAGCAGACCGTCAGTTTTCCAATCTCCTTCTTTTTTCCCTGACAATGTAGCGGACACTCAGTTTCAAATCAGCCGCTGTCTCCCTCAACATGGAAACGGATCTCTTTCGCCTCTCAAACGGGATATGGATAAAAATCTCCATTATTGCGGAAAAGAGGAAACAACCGATGCAAGTGTAGAGCACAGGCAAAATCCCCAGATATTGTAAGCGATTCCCCCAAAGGGCCGGCCCCATCAGAGCAGACATGGAAGATACCATATTGATAGCCGCATTGGCCTTCATAACCTTATTCTCGGGAACAAGCAGGGAATGCTGGACTGCACAGAGGGCTGATAAGCCCCGGAGATACCATACAGCAAAAAACAGCATCACCAAAATTATTGTCACCAGGCTCATCCTTCCGTACAGCAGAACAAATCCGCTCACCAACCCCGCTGTCAAAAATCCAGAACCACCATCACGTTCCGCTTATTCACCCTATCCGCAATGATTCCGCCCACTGGGGACATCACCGCTATGGGCAGGAAAGCGCAACCGGACACCAATCCCAATAACGCCGGCGACCCTGTCACATTCAGCAGATGAAGCGGCAGCGCAAACCTCATCACCGAGTTCCCGAACAGGGAAATAATCTGCCCGATCAACACTAACAGAAAGTCCCTGATTCCTCCTTCCCTCTCCCCCATCTTTTGTTTCATTCCTTCCAAAGCTTCCATAAAACTCCTTTCAATACCAAACGTCGGTATGTATTTAATTATAAAATAAGCTGCCCTGCACAGGCAGAGCAGTCTACTTTCCTGCCGGCTATTCGCCTCTCCTGTTTTTCATAGGCCTTTGAATACTTCTGCATCTGTCCTATCATGCCTTCATCAATGATATCCAGCCCAAAAAGCTGTGTCAGATGCTGAAAAAACTTCAATTTGCTCACCAGTTCTTCCGTACTGCAGTGATAGATCATGGGATTCAGCCAAAAATTTCCGATCAGCAGCAACACCTCCGCCAGCTCTTTTGGGTAAGCTGTCTGGATGGAGCCGTCGGCAATCCCTCCTCCAATATCGGCCTCAGTACATCCGGGGCATCTTTCTGCACACATTCTTCCAAGTAACGGACAAGGAGCTGGGGATTCTTTAGCATATCCGGAGCCGCACTGAAGATATCCGTCTGCCCTGTAGAGTTCAGAGATGTTCGGAAGATCTCTTTTAATTTTTCTGCTCCGTTTAAGTCCATGCGCCTGGCCACTTTCTCCAGAGTGTACTCAGATCCCTCATACATCCGGTCCGCAACTGCCCACATGATCTCTTCCTTTGATTTAAAGTGGTGATAGATCGCTCCTTTGCTCAACCCACCCAGGTGGTCAATGATGTCCTGGATGGAGGTATGTTCATAACCATTTTCTATAAACAGTTTTTGCCGCAGTGTCTATAATCTTATTTTTCGTTTCTTCCGGATATTTGTTTCTCGCCATTGTATTCCCCTTACATACCATTAGTATGTTTTATTATATGCACATATACGCTCTATTGTCAAGTATCTTTTTCTATATATCAGAACAAACTCAGTTGGCTGTAGCTGATCTCTCTCTTGCGCTTATCCGCTTTCTCAATTGTCAGCATGGCTTCCGGCAGGCGGACACAAACTCCGATTCTTCCCCTGAGGTCGTCAGAATCAGTTCCTCCCTGGCCCTTGTCATCCCCACATAGAAGAGCCTGCGCTCTTCCTCTGTGTCTGCTGTGTGGTACTCATTTTCAAATGGAATTGCGCCCTTTCGCACGCCGTAGATGATAGTAACCGGAAACTCCAGCCCCTTTGAGCCGTGCAGGGTCATAAGTGTGACGGCATCGGAGGCATACTGCTTATCCCCGCAGCGCTTCAGGTCACTCTCCACTCCCAAACTCAGGGCCTGTAGAAACTCCGCCATGTTTTTTTATGAAACAGAGTCATGCCCAAAAGCTTTCTCATACTCTCATTTTCTTCAAGGTGCATCTCCTCCATCCACGTTTTCAAAATCTTCTCCGGTTTTTTCCGGGCACAGAGAGGCCGGTATTTCTCTGCCAAATTCTCAAAGACACTGTCTGAAATGGCATTGCTCTGCAGATCCCAGAGCAGTTTCTGACACTGCTCCCTTGCCAGCGAATCCTGCTCGTCCAACAGGCTCTTAAAGAAGCAGATGCACCCCCTTACCTTGTCCTCTCTAAGAAAATCCTCTCTTCCCGCAACCACATAGGGAATGCCTTCTTTTTCAGACACTTTTCAAGCATCTTAGCCTCTTTATGGGTCCGGTATAGCACTGCAATATCCTCAAACCCTCTGATCCTGTCTGCATCCACCCGGCCCGACATCTCATGGGCCTCCAGCATTCCGATTCCTCCTGTCAGACGGTTGATCTCTTTGGATACAAATATTGCCTCTCCCATCTCACTTCCTGCCTTTACCAGCCGCACCGGCACATTATCCCTGCGATTAGGTTTCAGAATGCGCTCATCCCCGGATTGCGTGAAATCACTTCCGTGGCAGCCGCCAGGATCTGCGGCGAGGACCGGTAATTATCCACCAGCGAATGGTCTCCATATCCTCATACTCCTGCTTCATCCTGGCAAAGCACCGGGCATCCGCCCCCTGAATCCATAGATGGACTGATCCGGGTCCCCGATCACAAACAGTTCCCTGCCCTGTAAGTTCCATGCGCGCATCAGACTATATTGAAGAGGATTGATATCCTGAAACTCATCCACCAGAAGATAAGAAAAGTGTTTCTCCCAGCCCTTCTGCGCATCCCCTGTCTCAATAAGCCCCAGAGTGTCCAACATCAGGTCGTCAAAATCCAGCAGGCCTCTGTCCCTGAGCGACTCCTGATAATATGCAAAGGCATCCTGCTACTGTTTCTCCACCTTGCACAGCACCCTTGACTTCCAAAGTGAGACCTTTTCCAAAAACTGTCCCGGCCTGCACTCCACTCCAAACTGAGCTGCTGCCTCCAGGGCAAACTCCTTTGCCCTCATCTCATCTATTAAGGTAAAGGAAAGTCCCTGCCCCTGCAGAAATGAGAGGCAGATGGCATGGAATGTTCCAATCTGCATGGTGCGCAGCTGGCGTCTTTTTCCCAACTGCCTCTGCAGGCGCTCTTTTCATCTCCGCTGCCGCCTGGTTGGTAAAGGTCACAGCAGTGATCTGGGAGGGCTTTACTTTCCTATGCTCCAACAGATACAGGATATGGGAGATCAGCGTCTTGGTCTTTCCAGTTCCAGGCCCCGCAATCACCGCAATTCTTCTGGATGTGGAGCGGACAGCCTGCTCCTGCTCCCTGTTTAAGACATCTGCGGGAGCAGCCTCCTCTTTCGCGGCTGCGGTGGACGCTTTGTCTTTCGCATCTGCGGTGGTAACTTCCTCCGGGAGATCCCCTGGCATCACCTCTGCTCCTTTGCTGTGATTCAAACAACCGTCCATCTTCCTGGCTGCCGCAGTCTTTGGTTGTTCTTTCCCGCTTCTGTCACAGAGTCCCCTGCCCTGCTTCGCCGGAACACCTAAGAGGTCTAAAAAGTTCATCTGCCCGTCTGTATTTTCAATTTCCTCAGACTCAAACAGTTTCACTGTCCCATATTCCCCGTCAAACCCCGGAATCCGCTCCACCTTTCCCTCTCTCAGACGCCCAATCCCCTCTGAAATCAGCTGCCCGGACAGACTGCGTATCTCCTCTAAAGGAATGTCCCTTAAAATGGCAAACTCCGGCCCCAGATGGCAGAGCATATTCAGATACTCCCTCTGCACCTTCGCACTGGCCGCAGAGTGACCCACTGAGGCTCCAATCACCTCCGGAAGAGGAACCATACTCTCAAACCACTTAGCATTTTCCCGCACAAAGCCCTCCGGCCGGTCAGCCAGCTGCTCCACACGGTGGGAGACTCCGATGGTTATCTTTTTCCGCAGACCGGGCAGATTCCATTAAACTTTTCTGTCTCCGATGGTGTCAGACACAGACTACACTTCCTGTGTCCGTCAAAGTGGTACTTTCCCTCCTCCGGGAAAAATTCAATAGTACCTGCAAGTCCATGTCCCTCCTGGACCGCTCTCCTCAGCCCGTCATAGGACAGTTCAATATCCAGAAGATTCGCCTCCCTCCCCAGTTTTGCGGGGGGTGGGCATCCGAGTTGGAAATCAGCTGATACTTGTCCAGAGCGGATATCCTCCAGTTCATAGGCGGATCTGAGGAAAGACCGGTTTCCATGGCGTGAATATGGGATGAAAGGTCTCCAAAGCACTCCTCCACTGTGTCAAATCCGGAAAATGCGCCGAACATGGAAAAATGAGGCGTCCAGATGTGAGCCGGGACATAGACTGCCTCCGGGCAGAGCTCCAGGGCAATCTCCAGCAAATCATGGCAGTCCAGCCCCAGGATGGGCCGCCCGTCCGAGTGAAGGTTGCCAATGGCCGCCAGTTTTTCTGCAAGCAGCCGTGCCTGTTCAAGTCCCGGCAGCAAAATCAGGCTGTGCACTTTGCGCACCCGCCCATTTTTCTTGTATATGGAACTGATCTCTCCGGTAATGACAAACCGGGGTGTCAGCGTGTCCGCTACAGTATCGTCCTTTATACGAAACTCCTCTTTTAACGTATAAAGACCGTCCTCCGCGGGCTCCAGCTTTTCCTTCAGCTCCTCCCGCCAGGCCGGATGTGTAAAATCTCCGCTTCCCACAATATGGATTCCCTTCCGCCTAGCCCAGAGGTCTAGGTATTCGGGCGTACAGTCCCTGCTGGTGGCCCGGGAGTATCGGGAATGAATATGTAAATCTGCTATGTACATAAATGCTCCTCTTTTCCTGCGTATTGTTCCCAGGTACAGACCTGATGGATCATTGCATCTCTTTACAGCCAATTCTCCTCTATTTCTTTTTTTGAGTGCGCAAAACATATCATAAAAAGTCCGCCTTTGCCCTTGCCACAATCTCAAGAGCAATTCTTTGATTATAGGAATGCATCACATTGTTTCGTTCTTGCAGAGCTCGCAGCCACAGTTCTTCATCTTTAATCATCCCCGCACTAAATGCTGTTTTAAAATGATTTTGGGCGAACCGGTCGCTCCTTCCTCATATCCGTGATTCTCTAGCAATTCTTTCATCATTTTCCAGGACTGCTCAAAGCAGAGCTCATATAGCCCCACCAGGCCTGTCAAAATCACATTGTCATAAGGCTCTTTATAATTGTATATCTCCTTCATGTTCGATAAGGCAGCACAAAAATTTTCATATTTCTTCATAGATCACCTTTCCGTCTCTTTCAATTGATTCCCGCAGCTTAGGCTGAACCTCTCTGTCTAAGTTAACAATATCATATTCAGGAGCGTGGATGTGTCCTCGTTTACATCCAGTGAAAAGCGCTCAAAATTTCCGCCCTCCACTGCCAAATCAATATCACTGGTTCTTCTAAAATCTCCCCGTGCACGAGACCCGAATAGAATGACTCTCTTAACCTCATATTTTTCAGCTAACTCCTGAATTTCTCTCATTACCTGCTGTTTGATTCCTGTTCCGTCCATATCTATCGCCTCCTATAGCAACTCCCCCGCCTGCATCAGCTAGAATACCAGTTCCTGCTGCTGTATTACCTTAATTTGGGACACGATCATAGTCTCAGGCTCACTTTCCCTGCATCCAAAAGCTTTCTGGCACTTCTTTTTATATTTTACCATGCATTTGCTGTGCATAGCAATGAGAAACGAAATGAGTGATGTCTGGCTGTTACTCTTGCCTGGCTCTTACGATCAACTGCTCCAGGGAGAGCGCAAAATGCTCATCATCCTTCCCTGTCCGCTTTGAGGGTCCCTTCAAATGATTTTTCGAATTTGCCCTCCTTGCCTTTTTTGCCAGATGTCTCTCCATAAGCATTTGATCTATATTTTCATTAGTATACCACTTCCCACTCTGATGAATCCCATAAGCGCCCTTGCCCAATATCATGGCCGCCACACCATAGTCCTGGGTCACCACCACATCTCCCTCTGACACATGCCAACTAATGCAAAATCCACCGCGTCTGCCCCGGCTCCGATGATTTTACTTCACTGTAGGCAGACTGCAGTACGTGGTTGGTGTCACAAAGCAGAACAACCGGTACCCCACATTTTTTTGCTATGCGTTCCGTGATTTCCACAACGGGACATGCATCAGCATCCACTAATATCCTCATAATAAATGTTCCTGTCTCCTCTCCCTAATCGTATGTTTGGTTCATTATACGCTCTGTGCAGGATCAATGCAATATGTTACTGTTCACACGTACACAGTAACATGCATAAATCCATGCAAAATCGCCTTTGGCGATGGGATTTATGCACCCTTGAATCATTTTCTCACGGTCTGAGCAGTAACTGCAATATCTCTTAAAATCAAAATATTCAAAAAATATTGACTTACACGTAACGTGATAGTGTATGATGTAATCAGAGCTCAAAATATTACCGGTAAACGTTTGCACTTTGCACGATTCAAAGGACTGATGAACATGAAAACAATAAGCCAGGTTGCACAGATAACAGGCGTGAGCACACGCACTCTGCAATACTATGATGAAATTGATCTGCTGAGACCAAGCGGACTCACCCCGTCCGGATACCGTTTATATAGTGACGAAGCACTGCAGAAAATGCAGCAAATCCTGTTTTTAAGGAACTGGGCTTTCCTCTCAAGGATATAAAAAATATCCTGGAAGACCCAAAGTTTGACAAAGCAAATGCTTTTAAAAAGCAGAAAGAACTGCTTCTGTTAAAGCGCAACCGTATCGACAGACTTGTGGAGCTGCTTGGCCGATTAGAGAAAGGGGACGAGTGTATGAGTTTTAAAGAATTTGATCTCACCGAATATATAGAGGCTTTGGAATGTTTTAAAAACAACAACACAGAGGATGTGATTAAACATTGGGGAAGTGTTGAGATCTTTGACCTGTTTATACACAAAATAAAAGAGGATGAAGACAATGTGGCAAAGCTTGCCATCAAAGAGTTTGGCAGTATTGAAAAATATACGGAAGCTATGAAGTACAACCTGGAACACTTTTCAGAAAACATGGAAGAAAAATTGTCCGGTGAGACAGGAGAAATCTTACAGCGGAACAATGAGCTGTACACAGAGCTGACTGCCCATATGGAAAAGACGTTTCCTCCCCTGAAGTCCAGCGCATTGTCCATGATATCATCACCTACGCCCAGGAACATCTGCATACCTCAGAGGTGGGGGATGATTATTGGGATATGATAATTGATACCTATTCCAGGGATTTCGTAAAGGCTGTAACTGACGCGAAGTATGGGTCTGGTGCCGCTGAATATATTGCACAGGCCTTGCACTATTATTTTCACGGTGCGTGCTAAGTGAGGTCAGCATAGGAACGGTGGGCATTAAAGTCCATTCGCCGGTCACTGAATGCAGAACGCTTGCATTCAGCATTCGGAGGAGTTGGGAAGCCAGCATTCCAAATTCGCTGGCTTCCAAGAGAACACTACCCCACCGCAATCCCACAAACCCGGTATTTCTACCATGTCAAACACTTTTTACATACGCTTTTCCAGCATGTAAAAGCCTTTTGATCGCATCTTTTTGCCTACTGCCTTATGATAGACCCAGATCAAGAGTAACGCAAAAGAAAGGAGGTCAAACCTTGGAACTTCATACCCAAATAAAAAAATATAGAAGCAACCTGAACTTATCACAAGAAGAACTCGCTGAAAAGGTGTATGTCACCCGTCAAACAATCTCTAACTGGGAAAACAATAAAAATTATCCTGACATTCACAGTCTTCTTTTGCTGAGTTCTATATTTCATATATCTCTTGATCAATTAGTCAAAGGAGACATAGACATTATGAGACAAGAAATAAGTGAAGCTGAACTAAAAACTTCAATCGTAACGGCGCCATTTTTACATCCCTGCTTGTGCTGTTTATCGTATCGGTTGTTCCTCTTACCGTTTTTTTAGGTTATTACGGCCTGATAATATCAGCAGTACTATTTGCAGTAACTATGTATTTTGCTTTTTAAAATTGAGAAATACAAGAAGGTCAACGATATTCAGACATTTAAAGAAATTATAGCTTTTCACAGAAGGAAAACGTTTGGATGAAATCGAAAGAAATCAAGAATATGGCAAACGCCCTTACCAAAAATATTGGCTGCTTTAACATGTGCAGTAATCACCTTTTTGTTAGTATGCTATTTATTTGGCTGTTAAAGTCATTTATCTTCTAAACGAAAATTTCATCTGCATTTGAATGTTCCCGAAAACAATAAACAAACTACCAAGTACAAGCATCCCCGGACACCCATATAGGATATCCGGGGATGCTTCTGCCATCAGGACTCGTTTTGATATTATAAGTACAGTCGCTGATATTTTTTTCTCCAGATTTTCATTGCATTTTTCGATTGCTGCGATTCTTCCGCCCTTTAAGAAAACATTGCTGTCAGCTAAACTCCCAACAAAATCTAATATATGGCTGGATATTACAATGATACTGCTCTCCTCTTTCGCAGCCTTCATATACCTTTTAGGGTTAAAATACCAGATGTATCCACCCCATTGGTTGGCTCATCCAGTATAATAAGCTTAGGCCGGCCAATAAAAGCTGCAATCATTGCCGTTTTTTTTTCATTCCCAACGACAGTTTCGCAAATGGCTTATCCATATACTGAGCCAAACCAAAGTCTGCTATGGCCTTGTCAATATCATTTTTAAATCTACCCTCAAACTTGTAATCGGATATCATATACAAAAAACTTTTCACTGTCAATTTATGAGACAGCTCATAATTCTCCGGCATATATCCTATGGATTTTCTGGTGCTGAAATCTGTTATATTTAAATCTCCGAGCATGACAGAACCAGCATCCCCTTTCAAGACACCTGCAATTATTTTCAGCAAGTACTTTTCCCCGCTCCATTTGGTCCAATTACTGCAACTACATCCCCCTCATCAGCCGTGAATGATATATCCAGAATGCCGTCTTGATTTGCATAGTTTTTGTAATTTTTTTCACTATAAGCATTTATACACCCAACCACCTCTTCTTTATTTTTTGTAAAGCCAAATGAGCACAAAAATATTCCCCACCGGGATCATACCAGCTACTAAAAATAAAATGCTCCATTGTGTCATCATCAGCTCCCTTTCATGATCCACAGTCAGCCAAAGATAGATCTGTACGAAATACCAGAAGATAACCATATAAATCATAAGCACTAAGCAGAGTAGAACAGGAGCGAAACCTGCCTTACATGCAATGAGCAGCAGTATAGGTACCATCACATTAAAACAGACCCCACCCACAATATGAACACAGAGATACTTTTTGATGGGAATTCCTAAACTTGAAAAATAACAAAAATTTCTGCTCTCAATTTCCAATATCCATCATTTATTAAGATCAAAAATGTATTAAAAACCAAAACGAATCTGATATCCAAAGATTGAAAACGGTTCGCCGCACCCGCAAAACCAATAGAAAAATAAAACAGATCTTACCCAGTAAAAGGCTTTTTGCATCTGTACAATTCCAGAATTGTGGAAACAATGAGTTCCGTATTAGGATGTTTTCTTAAAAACTCACACTCCAAAAAGCCATTTTTTTGCGGCAGACAGAAGACAAGCCCCATCTTCTCTTAGTATACTCTTCTTTCTCAACTGAATGATAATGAAGTAAAAAGCAAAGGCTGTAAACACCGTTCCTGCTGCAGCTGTTGCTAAAGAGAAACCTATTTCCGGTATTGATGATCACAAACAGGAAAACCATAAAATAGTAATACCAGCCAACTTTTTGAGAGAAAGTCTACCACAAACGCTGCCCCTCTTGTCACTGTAAGCTGGTAAAAAACATATTTATTTTTTTTCACAGACATCTTTCAACACATGTCGAAGCACAACGGCTGTGACCATCAGATGCAATAAGAGGATTAAATTGAAAATAGTATCCTCCTTTGAACCAGCCCACGCATGAATTCTCTCTATGTAGATTGGCTTAACGAAAACGACAGACAGCACAGAAATGATAACAAATGCGCTCAGCTGAAACAATGCCTGTCGGCTATCGCTTATTTTTTCCATATTGACCATCCGGTTTTTATATCCATCTTTATTGAATCCATATTGCTCCCCTAGAATAGTGCATACTAAATCAGAGAACTCATCATAAAAAGTTCATTCCATAGTTCAGCAGGCCCCTTTTCTTTGCCCTACAGCTGATTTCTCTGTAAAATTCTCATAAACTTATATCTGTTACCAGCATGTCCCGCTCCTTAGTTAATATTGATTCTTCATTTATCCATGGCCACTGTAAACTTGACCTGTCTCTACGCTAATTTGCTGCCTCAGATTCAACTCTTTATTGCTTGCTTTGATCCAAATGTTGATTTTTAAGGGTAACCGTCTGAAAGAGAATCCTTATGAAAACTGAAACACTATAATTATGCATAGGGAATAAAATAGAATGGCTGATCAGCATCTTTTCCGGTAAACAAGACATTTTCTGGTAGAAATGAATTTCTTTACGATACGCTGATGATAAAGAAAATTTTATAGGCGTTATTCAAAATTATCTCAGAAAGGAACACATAGGTATCTTCATACTAATGCTTTCCAGCTTGCTACTTTCATTTAATTCCAGGTATCTATGAAGCAATCATAAAAAGGTATATACCTTTTTCCGACTGAATCTTCAATGTTTATACAATTAAAAAGCATCAGATTCAGAACAGTTTTATCTTTTGTATAAATTCTCTTTATCTTCTGCTCTGAGCCTGACACTTCTCAATTGAATTATATCAGATCGTTTCCAAATACGCAACTACCTTAATTAATTTATTAAAAGTTCCTTAAATAAAATTCCACCCTTATGCTGAATACGTCATACACTCTTTCAGATCATTGTTTTATGATTCTTTGTGCCTACAATCCACAGTAGAAAGAGGTACTTATGTGTAAAGCAACAATAACATGGAATCAAACCATATGACTTTGGACGACCGTATTATCATTGAAAAGGACCCGGTTTAGCAACACTCCCTTCGCAGCATTGTTTCACGGTTAGAAAAACCTACCACTGCCGTTTGGATAAAGCTTCCTATAAGGCCCCTGATCTTCCCCAAAACTAAAATCCGGTTTTCCCATACGATTGCTCCTCTTAACAGGGCTGTTTACGAAGGCCGTACTTACAAAGATCTTCAGGTATTCTTAAAAGATTTTCCTGATATGAGGATTACGTAAATGGACTCGGTATTTGGCTGCATTTTTAGGTTTTTTCAGACTGACTGAAATACCGGCAGACGAGATCGTATTAACATCAGCATTGCTTAAAAATCAGAATACAAAGAAAAATCTGTGAATACGCGCCCCATATACCTTTCAATAGACATATGGAATTAGTCTTACAGGAAATATTTTAGTTGTTTTATTAATACACCCGTTAATAGCAGAAACCCCACTGTTATCCGGTTAGGCAGACCCTATAAAACTGTATTACGTCTTCCGTGTGGAATTTAAGTTACATGCGTAATCTACTTTTTCATTTACGCTACTCAAAGTTCTTAGTCGCTAGTCATGGGACATCTATGAAAAATCTATAGGCCACTTGAAAAAAATTGTCTGATGTGATATATTGAACGTAAAGAGAGCCGCCGCCCACATGGTGGAGCCTCCGGAGTGCAGTTTACGTCCTCATGAGGACGCGCCTACCCCGTTTGCCGACAGGGTAGGCATTTTTTATTTCCTGTTATGCCTATCTATGTAGGTCAGTAATGCGATCAGAAAACCGTCGCTCAAAAAAAGCAGCGACAACACTTGATAAGTGTCCATCCGCATCACCTCCCTCTTGTGAAATTGGGAGGCTCCCACCCTGTACACGGTGTTCTCACAGGCATTATATCAGACTGTTTCCAAATAAGCAACAGCCTGTTCCGGAATGCCTAGCTCTACATTGGCTCTATGATTATAATGTCACCGTAATGTCACGGGGCGAAAAAAAGCCCGGGAAGCCGCATAAACACTGGCTTCCCGGGTTTTAGAGCGCTATTCGAATTCAATTGTCCCCGGCGGCTTACTAGTAATATCATACAACACCCGATTCACATGCCCCACCTCATTAATGATCCTGCTCGTCACCTTTCCCAGCACTTCCCAGGGAATCTCTGCTGCCTCAGCGGTCATGAAATCAATGGTATTTACTGCTCTGAGTGCCACTGCATAGTCATAGGTTCTCTCATCCCCCATAACGCCCACGCTTCTCATATTCGTCAGCGCTGCAAAGTACTGTCCAACTGTCTTATCCAGTCCGGCTTTTGCAATCTCCTCGCGGTAGATTGCGTCTGCATCCTGGACAATCTTTATCTTTTCTGCCGTAACCTCGCCGATGATCCGGATTCCAAGACCTGGGCCAGGGAATGGCTGGCGAAACACCAGGTATTTGGGTATGCCCAGCTCCATTCCAACTTTCCGAACCTCATCCTTGAACAGATCCCTCAATGGTTCTATGATTTCCTTAAAGTCCACACATTCCGGCAGACCGCCCACATTGTGATGGGACTTAATCACAACTGACTCACCGCCCAGGCCGCTTTCCACCACATCCGGGTAAATGGTTCCCTGTACCAGGAAGTCAACTGCGCCTATCTTCTTTGCTTCCTCTTCAAAAACACGAATAAATTCTTCGCCGATAATCTTCCGCTTTCTCTCCGGTTCCGTTACTCCGGCAAGCTTTTCATAAAACGCTCCTGCACATTTGCGCGTATGAAGTTTAGGTTATAGTTTCCGTCCGGCCCAAACACTGCCTCAACTTCATCGCCCTCATTTTTCTTAAAAGGCCATGATCTACAAACACACAGGTCAACTGGTCCCCCCACCGCTTTAGACAGAAGGACTGCTGCCACAGAAGAATCCACTCCCGCCTGAAAGTGCACAGAGCACCTTGCCGTCCCCCTACTTTCTCACGGATTGCCTGAATGGACTGTTCCACAAAGGAATCCATCTTCCAGTCTCCTGCACAGGAACATACATTGTACAGGAAGTTGTGCAGTATCTTGCTTCCCTCCACAGTATGAAGCACCTCCGGATGGAACTGGATCGCATAGAGCTTCTCGTCCGCATTTTCAGCCGCCGCCACAGGACAGTCCACTGTGTGGGCTGAGATTGAAAATCCGGGAGCAGAATTTGAAATATAATCAAAATGGCTCATCCAGCAAATCGTTTTCTCCGATACATCGGAAAATACCAGGGAGTCTTTTGTCAATCAATACCTCTGTCTTACCATACTCGCGTACATCTGCCCGCTCTACCTTTCCTCCCAGCATATGCATCATCAGCTGCGCACCGTAGCACAGCCCCAGCACAGGGATTCCCAGTTCAAACAGTTCTTTGGTATAGGTCGGGGAATCCGGCAGATAACAGCTGTTTGGCCCTCCTGTGAGAATTATTCCCTTGGGATTCATCGCCTTAATTTTTTCTATGTCTGTTTTGTAAGAATAAATCTCACAGTAAACGTTGCACTCACGTACACGTCTTGCAATTAACTGATTGTACTGACCGCCAAAATCCAGAACAATTACTACTTCGTTTTTCACAATCTTTCCTCCTAAGTTTCTTCAAGTGGGCCAAAATGGCATCTGGCTTTATTATAAGGGAAAGCCTCTATATTTACAAGCCGCAAACAGGAAAATAATATTCTCTATATTTTTTTGTAGCTGCCATTTTCCTCTGAAATAGCGCAGTGTAAAACAGATCGCCCGAAAAAAGCCAGTCAATCGTCATGGCTACCCAGATTCCGAAAACACCCCACCCCAGAAATTGACCCAACACATAGCTAAAGGCGATACGGAAAACCCACATGGAGAAAATCGAGATCCACATGGTAAATTTCACGTCATTGGCCGCCCTCAGTGTATTGGGCAGTGAGAAGGATGCCGGCCAGATGGTAGTGCAACAGCATGCATGATAGATTAAGATCTTTTCAGCCAACTGCGCTGTGACATCTGACAGATGGTACACATGGATGATCAGCGGAAGCATAAAGAATATGACCACATTCATCAGTACCATGGCTGCATAAGTCACGATCATCAGCTTCTTTGTATAATACCTGGCCTGCTGGTAATCCCTGCGCCCACGCATTGTGCCACAACCGTAAGAATTGCAAACCCCATGGCCATTCCGGGAAGTATTTGAAACAGTGCAATTGTATTGGAAACCGCGTTTGCCGCAATGGACGCTGTCCCAAAGGTTGCTACCAAACTGAGTACCAAAATTTTACCCAACTGAAACATACTGATTTTCCAGTCCATTTGGGATTCCGATATGTAAAATCTTTTTTTACTGTATGCTTTTCAAAGCAAAAACGCATCCCCTTTCTCAAATGCACCGGATAACTCTCTTCTTAAAAGCAGGATAATAATCACTGCCGCCAATACTCTGAACACAGTGTGGGGATTGCCGCACCGGCCACTCCCATCTTAAACCCATAGATCAGGATAGCATTACCCACTATATTCACACCGTTCATCAAAAGGGAGGTCTTCATAGAAATCTGGGAGTTTCCCATAGAGCGAAAGATGGCCGCTCCTCCATTGTACAGTGCTATAAAAGGAATAGATGCTGATACAATCAAGAGATAAATTCTGGAGTTCTCCATCACCTCAGGCTCAATTGCGCCGAATACACCGTGAAGGATCAATTTCTGTCCTGCATACACCAGAAACGTAATACCAATCGAGAGAACAGTGATAAACATAACCAACTGTTCTGCAGCCTTGCAAGCGTTCTCTGTCCGTTCCTGCCCAATATACTGCCCGGCCACCACAGCTCCTCCGGTGGCCAGAGCAGCAAAGATATTGATGAGCAGCACCATCACCGTATCCACCAAAGATACCGCAGAAACAGCCGCCTCCCCTGCACTGGCCACCATCACAGAATCAGCAAGTCCTACTGTGACTGTCAGCAATTGTTCAATGATTAAAGGAACAATCAACTGCGCCAGCTGTTTATTTGTAAATCTCATTTCCCCATCTCCTTACTTTATCTTTCCGTTATCTATTTTAGCACATTTTACTGGTATGCATAGCCCTTACTCCTTTTTTATATAGAACAAATAAGGCAGGCTACTCCACAACCAAACACAAACGTGTTCCGGTGTTGGGCAGCCTGCCTTTGTCTATAAATATTTGCGTATGTCACTCCAATACTCCAGCAGCCGTTCCAACTGAAATGCCGCATTGGCCGGACTGGTAGATGGAAGTTTCTCAATCTCCCTCTTTGTATCCCTGAAAGAATATTTTTGGTACAGCTCACAGGCTTTGTTGCCATTGGCATAGATTTTGCGTATGGGTGCATGGTCCAGGATAACCGATAAATCCGCTGGTACCACATTTTTTATGGAGCTGTCGCTGGACCCGATTATATCGCAGTGGGCCACAACATCCCATACAGCAATATGCTTTTTAACAGAAAAGCCCTTTTCTCCTCCACTGTGAACGGTACTTCACAGCCAGTCACGTGGGCCAGTACCTTCCAAAAGCGGTTCTGCGGATGTCCATAGTAGAATTGATTTTCTCTGGACTTCACGGAGGGGAATGTCCCCAAGATCAACACCTTGGAGTGCTGGTCAAAAACTGGCTCAAAACTGTGGGTAAGCGTCTTGTATTCGCTCATCTTCTGTCTCTTCTCCCTTTTCTTCTAATTTACTGTCTGATGCAGATACTTTTCTCTGGTAGCCATTCCACCCCGTATATGGCGTTCCGATTTGTTCACATCCAGAACCCTTCTGGCCTTTTTTTGCAAGTGTAGGGTTGATCTGAAGTAAGCGTTCTGTTACGTCTTTATGTATGGTTGTCGCTAATTAGAACGCTCTCATCTAAACCTAAATCGCCGAAAAGACGCAGATAGATGTCTACATTGCCCTCTTTGTCCACTTCTATTTTCTGGATGATTTGTTTCAGCTGTTCATTGGTCATCTCCCGGACAGAGGTAATATCTTCTATATTCTTAAAGGTCTTTTTATGACCTCTTCTAACTGATCCCCTTTGTTCAGATTATACTGTACCAGTTTCAGATCATTTTCCAGCTTTTCAACTTCTGTTTTCATGCCGCCGATTCTCTCATTCAATTCTTCCCGGCTGATCAGATCATCGGTATACATGTCCATGTATTTCTGCCGGGTCTTCCGAAGCTTCGCCAGCTTGTCCCGCAGTTCCTTTTCATAATTTTCATTTGAATCTTTTGCCTTATAAATCTTCGTGAATTCCTTTACCACATGCTTGATGATATTCTTTTTCGCTTTCAGCATTTCAGCAAAATATTCTTCCAATGCCTGAATCAGATCTTCTTCATCCACAGTAACCGCATTAGGGCAGCTATCCGCTCCTTTTCCGTTATGACCGGAACATACCCACCGCACGTAGGTATTCTTGTAGGTGCGCACAGTCCGGCGGAAAGACCATCCGCATTCCTTACATTTTATCAGGGTACTAAATAGGTATTTATTGCTTTGTCTTTCTCTCTTCATATTAAATGCTCCGTGACGTGAGGATAATATTTTCTGTGCCTTATCATATATCTCCGGTTCAATGATTCGTAAATCTGGGCGGTCTGTGACCATCCATTCCGAGTCATCCTTATCTGCCCTTACTCCTGTCAGAAAATCAGTGACCTCCTGCTTGCCATTAATTACTTTACCCGTATACAATTCGTTGGTGAGAATCCTGCAGACTGCATTTTGGCTAAAGCTGCAATTACGTTTTGTTTTAAGACCTTTCTCATTCAGCATATTGGCAATCTTGGCAGCCCTGTAACCCTCTTCGGTATACCATTCATATATCTGCCGGACTATATTTGCTTCTTCTTTATTGATCTCCAGATTAAAATAATCTCCAATGGTTTTATCATACCCATATACAATATTGGGAACACGTCCTTTTTCCGCATTCATCTTTTGCCAAACTTTACACGCTTGGAAGTGTTGGCACTTTCCTCCTGAGCCAGCGCGCCAAATATTGTGAGCACAAACTCAGACTGTCCTAAGACTGTCATATTGGCGGTTAGGAAAGTAGTTTCTATCCCCAGTGCCTTAAGGGTTCTTACACTCTGCAGCAGATCCACCGTATTCCGGGCAAACCGGGAAATGTCTTTTACCACTACCATGTCAAAAAGACCTTGCCCGGCATCCCGCATAAGCTGCAGAAATTCTTTTCTATTTTTAATTTTTGTTCCTGAAATGCCTTCATCTGCATATAATTTAATAAGGTTATGACCGTTCTTTTCCGTATACTCTGTAAAAATCTCTTTTGTGCTTCCAAGCTGTTGAGCTGATCGGATTTATCTGTAGAAACGCGGCAATAAGCAGCTATATTCATATCGTCATTACCTTTCCACTATTTTTATACCATTCTGTTACATCCTAATTATAAACTGGAATTATATAAAGACAAGAAAAAGATGAAGAACAAAATGCTCTTCATCTTTACCTAAAACAAGTATTTTTACAAATCTTCGGCTCTGTAGACCGTATACCCCTCATAATAGTAACTGTGATCTATACCTTTCATATAAATCTCACGATCATTGATCTGATCTGTCAGCGCCTGTTTTAAAAGATACTTGATTTCGATATCCTTAATCGGACTTCGTTCCATAGCAAGCAAATAGTCCTCCTTGTCTACCTTACTCCAGTCTATTACAAGATTTAATTCTTTCTTTAAGATTTGATCCAGCCAGATCCTAGTACTTCGTCCGTTTCCTTCTCTGAATGGATGAGCCACATTCATTTCAACATATTTTTCAATGATTTCATCAACGGTAGACTGTGGCATTTTTTCAATATTCTCTAATGCCGTCTCCAAATACATGACCGGAGCAAATCTAAAATTACCTTTGGCTATATTTACATCACGGATTTTTCCTGCAAAATCATAAACATCTTGAAATAAATATCTATGGATTTCACAAAGCGACTCAAACGTCCCCGGTTCCAGCTTGTCTAAATAACTGTTTTCAAATAATTCAACTGCTCTTTTCTTACTTAATTTTTCTTCCTGCCGGGCTAGTTCCGCTGAATCAGTTATGTTTAACTTGTTTTTAAGTGTCATATCATCTTCCTTTCCGCATAACTTGCCGCCACTTTTAACTCAAAAAGTTCATTTCATCGCCCCATTCTGAAGCATCTGCCACGAGTATCAGATACCCTGTTGCTTTCAGTGGGGTAATTGACTTTCAAACTGTTTAGCACTAATGCAAAGTCTTTTCACATTTTCCCAATTATCACATACCTGTTCCACAAATTGCCTGTAAATACGAAGCCCTTTTTATGCCCCGGTATACGAACCCCATGATAATCTTTTCCTTTTGAAATGATCGACATCCACGGATCTTCAACCATTTCAACATCTGGCAGCTCATCATAGGCAGCCGCCACCCATGTATCGGTACTGTCGCATGGAATTACAATACATATTCCATCTTCATGCTTCAGCCATGAATATATCAATTGGGTTAAATGGTCTATGTACCCCTGAATGCTTTCTTCATGTGTTCCGCAAGGTAACTTTACCGGACAATCATTTCTCTTGATATACTCACACATCAGAGGATTTATTTTACCTTTCCACTCGCAAGCCGTCTGATCGCATAAACAATGGACTTCTTTTTCTTTTCTGGAAACATCACCGTCCATCTGGAAAATAATCAGGTCTAATCTTGGAGAAATGTCTTTCATAAAGCTTTCTAATATTTCCGAATGGTCTGTACACCATTTCCATACACCCTTCCAGCCATTCCCATATTCCCCGGTCAGATTATCTTCCGGCTGTAATGCCAAATAATGATTTTCTTCTCCGGTAATCTGGTCTACGATCCCTTTCAATAATACGAAATCCGTTGGTCCTTCACAGACAATTCCTATATTCTTCATATCAGCTCCGGTACACCTCCAAGCCTGCCATTTATCCAGAGTCTTGACAAAGGTTGTCCCTCCTTGATTAATTCTTCTGAAACCTGAATTCTTTTAATCTGCGCATAACCATTTTTATCTCTGTCCACCGCAAATAGACGAATCTCATCATTTTTTATATCAAGCCCATCTAATACAAGCGGGTTATGGGTTGTCAAAAAACATGCTTATTATTCTTAATAGCCTCTTCACAGAAAACCTGTGTGATTTTTTTAGCCAATCTTGGATTCAAAGCATGATCAAAACTGTCTATGGCAAATATAGATGGAGCCTGTGGATGCATGGCAAGACAGAGCATGAAGAGTACATATAAAGCCCCCTCACTTGCATCGTAACCTGTGAATTTTGCGGTGTTCTTCATAAAGCGGTCACTAAATTCTATGATTTGTCTAGTCGTTGGGATATTGGAGTTAATGCTTGTCTTTTCGGTATATCAATCGTAATATCAGAAGCCCAGTCTATCATCTCTAACACATCATCCATATACATAGAGCCAAAACGAATATCTCCGTCCTGTTCCTTAATAATATCCTGCAGAGCTTCTGCCAGCCTGCCGCCATTTAGTCCAATCGGCGTTACCTGATTCGGATCTGGAACGGTGCCTCGCAAGGTCAGTGTATTCGGCTGGAAAATACCATAGTTAGAAAAGTACTTTGCAATTTCTCTGCCCTTTACCAGCTCCGGGTTTTCATCTATCAGAAAAAACCAATGTAGTTGTTTCCTTGGTTCTGGGAAGCGTTACTTCTCCCCTTTTTTTTCACCATTCTGTGAAAAAGCTTCTGAATGATACTTCCAATAATCAGTATCTGTTGGAGTAGTTAAATGTACATCATATCTGAATGTATCATCCCGCTCCTCATCTTCCCATTCCAGCGATAAGTCAATGGTCGGTTTGGCTCTCAACCCTTTAAAGCTCGATTTGTATAAGGAAGAGGCACTCAATCTCACACCTTTTCTCTGCAGGCTGCTGGCATCCACCCGATCAGTCATGGCAGCGCTCAACAAACCGATCGCTTCCAGAATTGTTGACTTACCGGAACCATTTGCGCCTACAAGTACATTCACTTTTCCAGGTTGAAACGAAGTATTATATAATGACTTGAAGTTTCCAAAACTAATCTCTTTTATGTTCATCTTATCGCCCCTTTCTGCAAAAAAAAGTATATCATATATTACAAATTAAATATAGCCATTTTTCACTTTTTTATTCATACCTAATTCGACAAACAGGCGCAAAAAATAAGAGCTGTTAGCCAGCGCAACAGCTCTTATCTTTTGTATCCATGCATGATTGATTTGAGGCTTCTTCCTTTAAAATTTCATCAATCCTCTTCTGATTCACTTCCATAAAGATTTTAACTATGTACTCCGCAGTAGCTTCTGGTGTGTTGGGGTTATGGAATCGAATATTTAATTTAGACTTGCTTTGAATAGCAACCACCTCCCCGGTTCCTTCTTTTTAAACTGTTTTTCTAGCTTATGAAGAATGATTTGCAAATAGTCCTGATTATTATAATTTTTTCTGAACCGCCAAACCGAATGAACCTTCTCATAAATATACCGCATGTATATTATCTGGCGGTTTGTACGGTTTCACGGTTTCAGTTATCATTCCTCAAGTTTACGAATCGCATCTTTCTTCAGATACAGATACCTCTTGGTATTACCATGCTGTATTGGCAATTTTCTGGAGCGCTCTCGTCCTTTTCTTTTTCAAGAACATCCAGAATCTGGCCACGTTCTAATAGTCCGATCATTGCATCTTCATTTGCAATTGAAAAATTTTTATAGTTTTGTCGACAGTATTTATTTATAATTTGCCATAACTCTTTAGTTTGAATATAATAATACGAATCATCTTCATATAATGTGCATCTACATACACAGCTCTCTCCGTTCAACAGTACTGGTTGAATTTCCGAATGTTCCATTGCATTTAGAAGAGCTTCGATGACTATTATTCCAGCATCTCTTTCTTTAATTCGATCTTCCATATTTCTTAATTCTGTTATAATAACATCTGCTGTTTGCTGTATATACTCTTCGGAATATCCATTATTCCAAAAACCACGTTCCTGTGCATATTGGGCAAGCACTACTGTCGTAGTCATGAATGTTGCATAAATTTCCCCATAACGTGAATAATCGAAGATATATTGGCTACGGAACTTAGAAAAATTATCTGAAATATATGTAATGATTTCCTTAAATCTTACGGTTACCCATGCAAGAAAATCATATACATGTGTCGGCAAAATCCACCTGTTTTCCTGGTAAAACTGAAGTTGCTCATTCATTACATCATCCCTTCCAATTTCTGTTATAAATATCCTGCTAATTGAAGATGGGATGCCTGTAATAATTTCTGCAGTCAGTATACATCCATTTCTGGCAGGAAAGAATTTTTGTCTGCGTCTGCTGAAAAATCCAGCATTCGTTTCTTGCTAACCTTATCTCCATAACACCGAATGAGGTTGTCCAGTTTTATATCCATCTGTCGTTGCTCTGCCTTTGTGACTCCTGGTTTGAAATCATCAATCAAAACTGGGGAGTCCTTGTACAGACTCAATGTTTTCTCAATCCCACATGATGTCGCTGTAGCAAATTCAGCATCTGCTACTAACCTATCTCGATTAAAAATTTTCGCCAATGCAAGAACCAGGCTTGTCTTCCGGCTATTTGTAACTCCCGACAGCATAAAAATAAATTTTAAAGGATAACCTGCCTGTTCGTATAATTCTGTCAGTAATGTTGAATGCATATATATTACCAACGCACTGCTTGCCATGCCGTTTTGACATATATTTCTCATTTCCATAGCGTCATAAAAGTTTGTGCCACCCCAAACGATCTTCTTTAATATCCAAAGTATATTTTCCATCAATCGTATGAACAAAGCCATTTTGTTCTCCCACTACTCCATATCTATGAATATATCTCCACCCCCCGACCTGGCACTTGACGCCATCCGGCATTTGGATAGATTATTTCTTCTGGAACATCTTCTGTTTCTATGCATTGCTGCACTTTTGATGAAATGCTACCTTTTCATTCTTATCTTTGGGAATTGTCGCCAAGGAATTTGTTGCCTTTTTCAACCATACCGTTTCTTTAACTTTGCTAGCATTTACTACAGTTTCAAAATAACGGCTTTTTCCATTAGCAGTGAATATAGTTATTCCTACATTATATTCATACTCTGGTTTCTCCCCAGTTCTGTATCATAAATTTTAATAATCGTGCGATTTAATTTCAGATCGAAATTAAGATTTTGTTTTGCCATTATTGCTCCTTTGTTAATAAGGCTCGGAATTACGTTACCTGCTTTTTGTAATTCATGAGCGCTTGGGCAATATGCGGTAATATCCCATCTAAATCATCCATACTTCCATATAGTGGACGGCAAAGGTTCTCTGCTATCTGCGCTATTTCCTCCGAAACGTAATCAAAGGCTTCTTCCTTTTGCACCTCCATCCATTCCGCTTTCTTTCTCAATAACCGCCACAACTTCCTGTGTACTATCTCTCTTTGACGTTTGAGGTTCCTCCAACTGTGAATGGCTTTATCCTAGTTTCTTCGTTTTTAGCATGGCTAATAATGACCTGAAACGGTTTTACTTTTCAGAATTATTCTTCTCGTCTTCCCTGATGTTTTCCATGATACTTCCTCCTAAATTGATTTATTAACACAATTCTATTATAAAAACTGTATTCTCGAAATTCAGTCATAGCCATGTTTTTCCCAAAAACAAATTTACCCCATAAACTTAAAAGAGATGCTTTGTCTGCACCTCTTTTACTTCATACCATCTATTTGATTATTATACATTTCATAACTACTGTTAATTATTAGTGCCTGTATCTTTTGCGTTAGTTCATCGTCACATCCACTACATGTTATTTTTGTTACTATAGAGTCTAAAAAATAGAAAACCTTGGTGCTGGAAATATTTCTTTCTGTCTACGATATTGCAACGCTTCTACTATTTGCTCAGTGTTTTTAAACTTTGAATCTTTTCTGCAAATTCTAAATCCTCCGCTCGCTGACTTTCAGCTTTCTGATATGTAGAAACATCTTTTCTATAGATTTGTTCCACCTCAGAAATAATTTTAATCTCCTTAACAAGCTTTTTTTTGATGCTCTTCAACATACTTTTTACTCTCGCTATAAGAATATCGCTTCATTAATTCGTCTAATATTTTTTCTGCAATTTGCCTGTACAATTCTTCATAATCTCGTATTTTATGGTTTAAAATTTCTGTGTATACTTCAATTCTTTCTTTTGATTAAAACTTCCTTTCTGCCGATCTACCCACAACTGTATGCCAATACATTGAATAAACATGCATCGGCTAAAGCACCCTCTACACTTCATCAACACTCTATCAACGGACTTAACATTTCAAAATTCGGCTCCTTAATAGAGCTTAAAATAAAATTTCTAATATATGTATCTGTATTTAAACCCAATAATTTTTCTAATATAATATAATCATCAGTCTTGTAATCTAAATGCAGTTCATTACAGTCTTCAAAAATTTTTTTTCAATATCCTCATTTTTATATTTTTCAAATCTTGTTTCAGTTTTAATGAAAAGATTTCTGAATTTCTTTGAAAAAAGCCATATCCTTACTACATTACATCCTACGGAATATATCTCTGCATTTTTCGCTGTTGAATATTTTTCCATAGAGAAGATATGGTTTTCTTTATCTTTCTTCTTTAAGTTCTTTATATTATCTTTGATTTTCTGAAACTCTGGTATCGTGTTCTTTTCTGACTTCTTGTCTAGGTACCATTTATCTAAAAATAATTTTTCTTTTTTCACCATTAACACACTGTAAAATCAGATATAATTCATTATAAATATCTAGCTCACAGAATTGAGATGTAATTATCTGCTCAAGCCTATTACAAAGTTCAAAATTATTTTCCTCTAATAATGATGAATCCTTGGAGTAATATCTTCCATATATTCCATCTAATTTGGCTCTTAACTGTACATCCTCTGAAATCTGAGTTACTTTTCTTACTTTTGCATTCTGAAACCAACCTTTCAAAATTTATCTCCCAAAAATCTACCTCTCCATTATTAAACTTTTCACTACTACAATCCATTAAACAATATCTTTTCATTTAACACGGCTCTAACCTACTTTGTATCCATATAAGTATACCACAACCTCTACCTTTTGGGATGCACTGTTTATCTATAACATTTACATCCCAAAAGGTGCTTTCATAGTTTTGAACTATGTCCTAGATTCAAACTACTTTTTGAACCATACTTTCCTCATAAGCCTTTACCATACGGTAAAAGGTGTTTTCTTTATGCCTAACAACTGCATTGCATTTCGTGCCGTATATTCCCCCGCTTTCCAGTTATCATATATCTCTGTAAAATTGTCTGGCTGCTTAGTCCTGGGTCTTCCTAAATGCTTTCCTTTCTTTTTCGCTGCTTCTATTCCTTCCCTCTGGCGTTGCCGGATCGTCAACCGCTCCTGCTCGGCTATGCTTGCAAGAACCTCAATCAAAATATTCTGAATCATATCCATGATCCATTTCTGACCATCCGGCACTTCCGTTAATGATGTCGGTATATCCAGAATCTTAAGTCTCACCCCCTGTTCCTGAAACCATTGTAATTCTTGGCGTATATCTCTTTTATTACGGGAAAGGCGATCTAAAGATGTAATAATCAATGTATCTCCTCTTCGTAACCCCAGTGCGCCTTTCAATGCGCTATAAGACTCCCTTTTAAGATTCTTTCCGCTAGCTTTGTCAATTAGAATATTTCCCTCCGGTACAAATTCTTTTAAAGCCAAAATCTGACGATCTAAATTCTGCTCCTTACTACTAACTCTGGCATAGCCAAAAATTCTTTTGTTCTCATTCATAAAGCTCTCTCCTTAGAAAATACCATGAAGCCCCAATTATACATACATAATATTTAAAATTGGCTGTTTTACTCTGGTATTTTAATTTTTCTCTCTACTCGATCAAAATAATATACATGATCTTCCAGTACCTCCTGCGTTCCTACCACAGATTCATTTATCTCCTTAACCATTCCATTTAACTCCTCCACGTTCGTCTTCCCCTCATCCAGAACAATGATAAACTCATGGAGGCTTGCCGGCAAAAGATACAGATTCTTTTGTACTTTTTCTGCAAACTCTGCCAACAAAGAGTCATCCAATATCCCAACAGCCCCATAAAAATTCTCCTGATTTGACAGCACATACATCGGACACAGTCCTAAGTCTTCGGATACCTCTTCCTCCAGCGCAATTCCCATACTGTCTACGATCTCCCCCAGGCTTTTGATCTCGTAGCCCTCCTCCTTCTGGTTTTCCATCGCTGTCTGATGAAGCTCCTCCTCACCAATTCCCCCAAAGCTTTATCATCCCTCTGCTGATTTTTATAACCCCATGCATCTCTTCCTGTGGGATATGAATCATATATACAATAGCAAGATCCAGAAATGGGTGGCTGGGCATATTCTGCAGCAGTTCCTGATTCTTGCTTTTTGACAGCAGCGCCGGGTGGACATACCTCTTGACTACATCCCAGCTGCTTATCATCTGCCTCATGTCCTCCCCATGCTCTTTCGGAATATGATGTTTCTTGATATATGCTGTTATCTCCGAGACACATTTTTTCAAGTCTCCATGTTCTAAGTAGTCTTGATAAAATTCTTCCACATACACATTGACACGCACACGTTCTTCCTTGTTCCCTACACATATACCATCCGCTATGATCCCGTTATTCTTTTTTTTACAGGGAGGAAATCCACCTGATATGCCTCTCCCAGTCTATCCTGTACACCTATTGCTACCTTCTCAATAAACTCTTTATAATTTATCATTTCATTCTCCTTATGCACTTTTTTTCCGTGTAATCTGCGTCAAAAATCTCTTCCCCGTGAATCTCACTCATATCTTCTCCGATCTCTGTCTTGATTGTTTCATCCGCAGACAAAGCTTTTTGAAAGTCCGCCTTTATCGGCGCATACTTCAATGCCTGTTTAATCACCGTTTTTTTCGCCATCCCAATGTAATTACTCTTCCACGGGCTGAAAGAAGAGTCGAATGCCTTTGAATATTCCTTGGCATAAGCATCCATATCTTCTTTGCTCATGACTTCAAACCCGAAGCCATTGTTGACGAGCTTAAAACCCGTAGAAAAGCTTGACTTCCCCGCGGTCCTTTAATACAGGGCGGTGAACCAGCTTTGGGATTCAGTCCCAATTCGTATTCAAACTCATCGTTCTCATAAACCACCTGTGCAGATATAATCTGCATCTGCGGGTTCCGGTAGCTTAAATCAATAAGCCCTTTGTAGCCAATCTGGAACTGGCATTCCATTGCCCCCTTATTGTTATACGGAATCAGATAAGCCTGTCCCAAAGGAGTATTTGGCTCCAGTCCTAACTGTGCAGCGTTCATCAGTGCTGCCAGAAAGCTGATCTGCGTACACTCCCTCAACCTTGGTGTGGTATTCAGCGCCGACAATGCCATTCTGGTAAATCTTTTCCGGTGTGATGACCTCCGGCAGCGCCTTTTTGATTTCCGGCTCCATTGCCTTGATTAAATCCGCAATGCTCATAGATTTGGTAAGTCGGTTTCTCTCCCTTTGTACTTTCGGCTTTTTCGCCAGTTCCTCTTTTGCGTTTCCTGTTCTTGCTGCCATCTTTTTTCCTCCTGATTGCTATTTTCTATATGACTTTTTCCACCCAATACCAGCATTTTTGTAACATTACACTTCCTATGAAAAATTCCTGCTATTTTGTTCTCTCCGAATATTAAGATTGGAAGAAGCGGCAGATTTTATATTCCTGCCGCTCCTCACTCTCGCCCATCTCTTACGCCGCTTTTACCGTAAATCTCCGGCTGGTAATCAGCTTCCGGTATTTTTTCATAGACCTGCGGCTGTTCTTCTTTCAGTCGCTTTTCATCCAGCCTGTTACTGTTTACCGCTTTCCACGATACAGAGAAGCGTTCATTTTCTGCCTGTTCCGCCTCTCCCAGATACAGCTTTAATTCCTGCTCAATCTGTTTCTTTTCCCTCTCCATTTTTTCTATGACTGCGACAAGCTCCTGCCTGCGCTGCAGCTTATCATCAAATCCGGTCAGAGGAATTACTTCCTGCCTGGATTGTCTGAAATACTCCGCAATGACCGTATCCGCAATCTTAGAACCATCCGGCCCCGGAATCTGCCCTTTCACCACACAGTTCTCCCAGAAATCCTTTTCAATCTGGATCAGGTCTGCGATCATCTCTTCATCACGCTCTATCCGGTAATATTTAAACTCTCTGCCGTAAATCAGTACCGCAATATACCAGGTGTCCGCATTGCAAACCGCCATATAATGATGGCACTGTATCTGGTAAGAGATTGGAATTTTCCCATCCTGCCATTTGTCCGCCATGTAAGGGCTGGCAGTCTTACACTCCAGCCCCGCATTTTCCCCGACCACCATCCGGTCTACGTCAGCAAGCATAAAGGGATTTTTTCGTCATAAAACATCACGTTTTGCTTTTCGTACCTTTTTTCCGGTGGTTTCCGTAAACCGTCTTGCCACGTAGTCCTCAAACTCCTGCCCTGGCGCATGGCTTCATTGTCAATTTCTTCTACCTCATCCGTGGTCTTATCATAATAAACCTGCATGGCAGTCCGGTATGGGTTCAAACCGCACACCGCCCCGGCATCCGAACCACCAATTCCCTGCTTGCGGTATTTCAGCCACGCTTCTCTGTCCAGATTTAAAGTGGATACTAATTTTTTTTCATGCTGCTTTCCTCTCCTTGTCATTTTGGTCTAAACTTGCGTCTGATTCCATAAAATCAAAAATCATCTGCATAATAGAATTTTTTTAGTTCTTCTGTATGGGTATCCTCTTTTTTCAGCCAGCCCCCATACAAAAAAGCCAGGAGATTTGGAAAGACAATCAGATTCTTTAGTGTCTCTTCCCCTATCTCACGGCTTATTTCTAACAGCAGTTCATAAGTACTAATGATGATATCAATCTGATACGCTCTTGCAAAAATCTCCTCTGGCTTTTGCTTTAACATCCTCTGTTTAAATCTTTCATTCTCCAATCCGATCTTTACACAGAATAATTCCTGCAGTTCTTCTCTTTCCATCTCTCCTCCCTTATGCTGCATTCATCATCTGGTATGCTTTGTCAATCAGAGGATTTCCATCCACAGTTCGCACAAAATGTTTTCTTTATAATTAGCAGATTTTCGGGTCGCACTCCATGCGTCGCGAAATCTGATACCGCATTTATAAAGCGAAAAGCATTGTTCCCTACGTCCTGTAAATCCGGGGCGTCAAAGTAACGGGCTTCATATCTTCCTGTAAGCGCTTCATATTTTTAATCTGCTGTGGTGTCGAACCGTCCTCTATCGGCAAAAGTATTTCGATGTATTCCTTTACTTGCTTGTCCGTCAGCTTCTTCCTGCGGAGTGTTTCAAACTCTTTCCCTAGCTTGTCCATGTATTTTTCTGCCAAAACCAAGGTATTTCTTGCTACCTGGAACTTTTCTTCAATATTTCCCGCATGAATCATTGACCATGAGCGTTTTGCTGTAGACAATGCCAAATTGAGTGTGTTCTGGCATACCACTCGGATGGGAGTAATAGCTACTTTAAGGAGGCTGATCAAGTATGCTCATTTGTAAAAACAAGATATGGACTGATTCTTTCCCCCAAAGATTATATATTCATGAGGCAGATGTGCCAGCAGCCAGACTTTCTTCCCTCCCTGTAAACTCCCCGCAGTTTCGTAACGTACTCCTTCTCCCTAGCAGTTCATCAGTAAAACGCAAATGCTTCTCTGTTCTGTACAACCTTATAGCGGTCTGTGACAACCCCTAAAAGCTTTCCTGTCTGAATCTCTGACATTTGCCTTATAGCCATCAATCAATTCCTCTGTCTCTGTATAGATAGGTTCCTGCAAAACATTCCAATCTAATCCTGCTACTATTAAAGCTTCTCTGGAATCCGGTGCTTCCATGACCCTTACCCCCAAACCATGCCAGGGTGTTTCCCTTACATAAAACATACTTTCTACATTTGCTGCCATAATAAAATCCTCCTTCTCTACTGTTCTCTTCATTTATTGGACCTTTTTGTTGCTATTGCATCATCAACACACTTTAATCATCGTCTTTAAAGATTTCTTCTACAGCGACTATCACAACGCCTAAAATAGCCAGTATAATCTTCCCCATAGGTATCACCCCCCCTCTGTTATAATAAAACAGAGCAGAACCCACTAAAAGGTTCTGCCCATTGAATATTGTTTCACTGTTATAATATATTATTTCATTTTGATAATTTTACTATTACATTACCGCAATCATATTAAACAGTTGTTAAAAAATTTTTAGTATTACGATACTTTCTCAAATACTCCTTGTTTTCACCCTCAACAGAAGAAATAGACAGTGAGCCATCCAAATTTTTGCTTATGTAAAAAATCCCCTCCATCTATATAGCCATCAACTATTGGGCAATCGTCCCCATATGCCAATAGACTTCCATCCGCTTCAAAACACTGGAATGAATAAAGTTTCTGTTCTTCTTCATTTTGAGTAATAACCAGCTTCATGCCAGTAGAAGAATCTTCATATATCCCTGTGAGTCCTTCTTTCGATTCTTTATTTATTTCATCTATTTTCTCTTTAGAAAGTCTATATTATATTTTTCTATATCAGAAAACATAGAATCAGTAAAATCTTCCTCTTTTACTGTTCCCTCATACCAACTTTTTTTGAGAAAATAATCCAGTCTGTCAACATCTTTAAATTTCATACCTTTTCTTGCATAGATTTCGTCAACAGCCATTTCTAATTCCTGAACCGAACTATTTTCTATGTCACTATCTGTCAATTCACGAAATGCACTTTCAAAGATTATATAATCACCATTCATCTCTCTTTCTGTTACATAATGCAGATATTCTTTTTCAAAATTCATTTGAATGCTCATAGACTCAACATTATCGTTATTATCAAGATCTATATATCCGCCTATTTCATAATACGGGGATGTCCAAAAGCATATTCTATGATTTGCTTTTTGGAAATCATAATTATATGTATCTGCTAACAACTTCTTGACTTTCTCAAAATTCGTCCCATATGTAATTCCATGAAACCCAAAATCGTAATTTTCATCTATCACTACATCAATCACCGTATCACCATTTCCAGGGTCAATTATCACACTATTATCCGGTAAGCAATAGACCGCCCCTATGGCTAAAGAAAACTCTCCTTTTACTAAAATATCATCCAGTGGTTTACCTATGTAATATTCTATATCTACCATAGATTCTGAAGCCTCCTCCGTAACAGTGTGAACAGCTTCTTCTTTTTTCTGGTCTTTATTTCCTGCTTTTTCTTTTCCAATAGCTCTTCCCACTATTGCCACAACGATAATAGCAACTACAACAATTAAAATTACATTTGGCTTTTTTTCCCTTATTATTGTTTGATTTTCCATCAAGATTTAACTGTGTGCCACAATAAGGACATTTGTTCCAGCCATCCTGCATATCTTTTCCACACTTTGTACAAAACATTTCTAATCTTCTCCTTTCCCTTCTCTGTATATTAAATAATCTAAAGCTATGTTTTTGTGAACACTGACATTCTACTAAAACAATATTTTATACAAAACAATTATTACCGCTATAATTACAATAGTCGTAATAACCGGTCTTTCTCTATAACAATTTTCAAAAAGTTGTTTAAATGGTCCCCATCAATCCGCTCTCCCTTTTTATATGAGTAAATAAAAGATATGGCTACCCATATAACTAATATCCACGCTATCGTTTTCACCATTTGTGTTTTCCCTCCAAATTGTTCTGTATCTTTTCTTCCTACTTCTTTAATAAAGAAATAATCAATTTAATTACCGCTATTGGTATCAAAATAAATCCAAGCAAAAACCCGGTAAGCAGTTTTTCTAAAAAATATTGCATCTATTTTTGTGCTTATTAATACCTTGTTTTTATATATTGTTTCTCCCGCCGCCCAATACCCCAGTGCAATATAAACTAAAAGTCTAATTTCCATCTTTTCTATTACCCTTTCTTTTCTCCACAGATGGGACAAAATTTCATCTCGCTATCCATCGGATTTCCACATTTTCCACAGAACAAGGCTTCACCTGACGGCTTATTATGGGCTAGTTCCTGATTTTCTGTATAGTCTCTTTCATTTTGAAAGACTTCTTGATTTATGACCAGATAATCACGCTGTGCCTTTTGATACACTTTAAGCTTTTTGTACGCAAGATATATAACATTGGCAGCAATAATAAGTACCACTATCCCTATATCCGCATCATAGATAAAGCTCCCTAAAACGAAAACCCCCGCTATGAGTCCTCTTTGCTTTAATTTTTTTTTTCCTGCTCTGGTATAGAATCCGCTTTCTCCTTTAACTCACTGTATTCTGCTTTTATCCCATTTTCAATTTTGTTCAGTTCTTGCGAAGCTTCTTCCGTTTGCCATGTCTGATTTTTTAATTTTTATGGATTCTATATTTTTCAAGTGTACTTTTATCAAGAAATGCTGAACGTATCTCTTTAATCTCTCTTTTTACTGTTTCAGCATATTCCCTTGAAGTATATTCTTTCCCTTCAAAACTCCTGGAGCGTACCTCTTCTGCCTGTTCAAGGGTATCATACAGCTTTCCATTTACCGTTCTGTGGATAATATCAAACTCTTTTAATCTTTCATTTAATTTATTTTCCAACTCACTAACACGGCTGTAGCCCAAGAACTTCCGATATTGGCAAATTTCTTTGTATACCTTTTGAACTTGCACTTCATCTTCCATATCAACATTTTTTCTGGCAGTAACGAATCGGGTAATCTCTGCCTCTTTTATTGGCTGCAAATCAATTTTTAAAGTATCTGCGAATTTTTCTAATTCCTGATCTGTATCTCCAATCAGCCTTAATACCAGATTATATTGCTTATTAAGAAACGGAAAACGTAAAAGATTTTCTACAACCTCATCTTTGGTGCTGCTATATGCGTTATCGTTCTTGCATTGAAACTTATAAGCATTGTTAAATTCTTCAAAGTTCTCCCAATCATAATATTCTTTTCGGTATCGGTATTCTGCATTTTTGGTTCAAGTCTTTCAATACTAATAGAATATAATAAATGCATTCATATTCAAATTGTTCTATAAGCATCTTCCTGTTTACTATATCTTTTAACCATACTACTTTCTCGCACATTTTTATGACATCTTCAATTTCTGAAAGATTTGGCGCTAAATCGGCATATTTATTTAGAAAATCTGCTATCTCTATCCCACCTGTGCTAAAATAACTTCCCAGCTGATATGCCTCTAATACCTCGTCCGTAAAATCAAATGACTCTCTGTTACAATAATCGTCAAAGCTCAAACCTCTCACTTTTGGGTCATTATCTTTCACTCTTTTTTCATAAAATGCTTTTAAATTTCTTTTACCACTGTCCTGTATATTCTTATCTATGTCACATGAACATACAGCAAAATTTTTATTGTCTTTAAAATAATCTCCAATTATAGCTCCAGCCATCATGTATATGTTTCGAATCTCATTGCAAATCTTATCTAAATCATCCATTGAAGCATAATCCGTTACTTCTTCCAAAAATTCATTCATATACTCATCTATGGCATGAGTAGTTTTAATTTTACCTATATATCTTTTTATTTCTCCTTCATCCAGAGTTTCAACTTTATCCAGGCAATTTCTATAAAGAACCAACTGTTCTTCTATTTGCTTATGTAGCTCTCTAAATATAATTGAACAAATATAATCTGCTTCTTCTAATTCCACTGTTTTTCCATTAAGAATAAATTCTTGCTTGTCCATACCTTCCTCCAAAAAATTTTTTAAACATCTATTTCCATAAACATACTTTCTTGGCAAACTTTTACATTTTTCATTTATTAAAATTTTTGTAACTACCATTTATATACATTCTGTCATCGCATACACAGTTGATTAGTTTTTTTTCGTTAAAATTATACGACAAAAACCATTATTTTACAACGCTATTCCGAATAAAATTAACGATATAATTAGGAATGGTGGTAAAATTATGATTAATGTCTTAGAACGAGTTACATACTACAGAAACCAGAAAGGCTGGCGCGAATACCAGCTAGCAGAAAAATCCGGTTTAACACAGTCCACAATCTCTTCCTGGTATCGAAAGAATATGGTTCCCTCCATACTCTCGCTGGAAAAAATATGCAATGCTGTTGGCATTACTCTTTCCCAATTTTTTTTCAACGGAAGACGACGATTTTTCACTAACTGCTCTTGAAAAAGAATTACTGGCAGAAGCAAACCGCCTTACAGAGCAACAGCAGACTGCGCTGATTCAATTTTTCAAAACATTGTAAAGAGGGTGTCGCAAAATCATCAAAATAGATGATTGAGCGGCACCTTTTCCTTAGCTAAAACCGGCTGGGATTCCTGAATGGGGCATTCCCGGCCGGTTTTTTGCGTACCTTAATAAGACCTCTAATCTCTCTTTCATTTTATACTGTTTTTAATGGAAACAGATAACTTCCTGTCCTCTCATTTTGTATCTTGGCGTGCAGTTTATTCAGGTTATAACCCATACTCAATAAAAAAAATCTCCAGTTTTACCTTTGTTTTTCCACGCAGCAAAAATCGTTGGAATTCATAGTCGTTTTTTCAGGACACCAAATGCTCCCTCTACCTGAATCGAACGATTCATCCGGTATAGGATCCCGGTTTCGCTCAGGATGTTTTCATAGGATTCCTGGCGTCTCTCTATGAATTCCTTTGACACATAAAGGCGCTTATTTCCACGGGCCTTCGTGCATTTTTCCTTGACGGGGCATCCTGCACACCCTTCGCTTTCATACACCGTCACGTTTGATTCATAGCCACTTTTACTTTTCTGCTTTTTTATATACACCTCATTCAAACGCTTTCCCTCATGACAGATATAACTGTCCGTCTCTGCATCATATTTCATGTTTTCACGTTTGCTGATGTCCTTTTTGAAACTGCGCTTTTTCCACTTCTCATAGGTCTGAGGCTTGATATAGGGCTTCTGGTTTTGTTCTCTTAGATAGGTGTATCCTTCCTCGCTCTCATAACCCGAGTCTGCGGTGATGCTCGGATATCGGAATCCCAGCTTTTTTCTTCCATGTATCTTAGAAATGGCACAAGCGTCCACACGTCGTTGCGATCCTGAAAGAGATCCGCTGCGACAATGTATTCACTGTCCACACCAATCTGGACATTATAACCAGGTTTGAGCTGGGCATTCCTCATATGGTCCTCCTTCATATGCATAAACGTTGCATCCACGTCGGTCTTGGAGTAGCTGTTGCGATCCCCAAAACGGGTATGATGCAGATCATAAAGCATCTGTCGGTCCAGGAACCTCCGGAACAGCTCGTAATAGCGTTGATGGACTGTTTTTCGTTTTCCACGTCCATGTACGAACGCAATCCCATTCATTGTGGCAGTCTTTTCTAAAAATCCACAATCTCCTGCAAATCGGACGACCGGGTTTCTCTTGTTACCGTGAAGGACTTGATATACTCCTGGTTTACCAGTTCTACAGCCACTGCGATTTTATCAAACATTTTTCTTCCCACCGGCCAACCGATTTCTTCCAGACGAAGGTATATTTGTTGGCACAGGCTTCCAGCTTTGTGCCATCAATAAATACAGTCTCCTTCGACAATTCACCCATGGCTGCCAGATGGCGTACGATCTGAAAAAACAGGTCTTCACAGGCATCAGCCAGAAATCCTGTGCGAAACCGCGCAATAGTACTGTGGTCCGGCGCTCTTTGCCCGGCCAGAAGCCACATGAAGTTGATATCCCTTCTGCATGCAGTTTCCATCTTTCTGGAAGAATAAATGTTTTGTGAATAGGCATAGGTCAGGATCTTGAACATGGCCTTAGGATCAACTGCGGGATTTCTGCCCTTGGCAGAGTAAGCCTGATAAAGCTTTGTATAGTCTAATTCCTCCAATTCGTGGCTAAGCAGTCTGACAGAGTCATCATTCAGGAACAAACCTTCCAAACTTAATGGCAAAACCAGTTGATAATTTGCGCCAAGTTCGGTATAATCTTTAGTAGTATATTTAGTTAATCGCATAATTTATTATACCATGAAAGGCGGATTCTTCGAGTTCGTTTTTCTGTTTTAGAGCATGAAAATGGAGCCGTTGCTCTGGTAGATTATTTGTCTACTTTTGCAACGGCCCCTTTCATGCCTCTACACTCTAAACACTCTCATCAATACATTCGGCAAACAATCTAAAAGCGTATCGGAATCCCCTGATAAATCCTGCTTCTTCACCTGCAGCAGCAAATAGAAACGCCTTATCCCTGTACTTTTCATACTCCTGTTTCTCCATCTCACCTCTTTCACTCTGCAGTAAATCCGTCAACTCTTTTCGCAGCCACATGCTAATCTCATCCACATCTGTCATATCCTTTATCAATTCACAGTAAATTTCTCTTATCCTCTTATCCATTTCACTCACGGAACATATGTATGCTCCAAATCTCCTTCCCTCATATAATCTTCCAATGCGTAGCTTCTGTCTCCTGTATAGCCCAATCGCAATCTCCAACAAATTTATATCCATCTTATTCTGTCTGTTGCCGTCCGCCGTTCAGCATTCCGCTTTTTTTACCATCTGTATCAGTCCATTCAGATTATCCCTACTGTACCAATGAAGAATATGGTAGAAATCCATTTTTCCTTTGCGGACCTCCCTAATCAGTCTTAATGCGTCTTGTCCTTTTGGCAATTCATCATCCGTACAGTATGTGAGACTGAGAATCCATGTGTCATCCGTATAATCAAAAGTTTTCTGTCTTTCATCATATACGTCCACTGAAACCTCCAGCGAAGTAAACATTCTATTTATCGGAGGTTCCCATTCATGGGAAAACACGCCATACTGCGTTTCGCATAATAAAGAATCATATTTCACGATGTCTCCCGGAGCAAAAGGCAGTGGAACATAAATGCTGTAATCAGAAATCAATCCGTAATATTCGTCCCCTTTTTTCCACCCTATGCTGTCCTGCCACCTCGATCAGCCGTAATTCATTGTCAAAATGGTATTCATCACAATCTGAGTAATTAAATTTGGGTTCATCAATCCTGATGCGCAAAATCTCCCCATAAGTCTGGGTATCCCTCAAATCCTCATCATCCAAATACTGCTGCTTGCCTGACACCATACTCTCATAAGCTTTGTCATAGCTGGAGAAGAAGCAGTATTCATAGAAATCTCGCTGAACAAATCCTTTTTCCCCTAATGTCATGGCATAAACGTACCCCTCCGAATCGTACCTGTCCTGAAGGATGTCCCTCCATATCCGAATGGTTTCCATTACCGTATCACGAAACGATTCCCTTTTATCTGTACACCAGTACTCATAAACTTTTTTCCGTGCCAAATTCGTTGTCCGAATACTGGTCTGCCAGATACTGCAGAACTTCCAACTTTTCTTCCACTGTCTTTGTTTTGCTGACCGCAATCAGCACCGCCTGCTCTGCAGGCAAAAATTTTGTGTGTTTATTAAACTCACGAATATCCGGTGAGTCAATAAACGGCAATACATCATAACCTTTCATTGTCTTTACTCTCCTTTTCCATTGATAAAGCGGCAGAAGATTTTTGTTCTTCTACCGCTTCTCACTGTTATAATATATGATTCAAAACTGATTACACGACAGGCTTCAAATTATACTTTTTAAGAACTTGTCTTTATATAAATAAGCACCTGTTTCATTCCCCCACACAAGCCGGCCCAACTCATTAAGGTATGTAAATGACTGCAGTGGAATATTGTACATGATCCCCAGCCATTCCGCCAGAATCCTTCCCACAGTCATGATATTTTCCCGGCACACACTCAAATCATTAATATTGACAGGGTTAATAATCAAATGGATATGATAATGACTTGGTTTATCCATATGAAGAAACTGGACGCATTGATATTCTTGAAAGCATCCAGTTTGAATCAAACACATAATATTTACCAGTAACGGATAATCAACTTCTTTTTCATATCCCTGCGTGTCAAAGCTAAGAATGTAATGTAAAGCTCTTGTACTTAGTGTCTTCACTCTTCGATTCTGTAAATATAAGAACTGGCTGTATACGCTCTCTATTCCTATATTGTACAGATTATTTAAGACCATAGTGCTTCTTTTATTATATGCATAATACAACAAATTCCGTAAATCCCTTTTTAGAAGCATAATGGGCATCCTTCTCTCCTCTACATGTTTCCTCCATATTTTTTGCTATCGTAAGCACTGACATAAACTATTTACTCCCTCTCCTAATTGAACTACAAAGGTCTGACTTTATGATCCTCCGGAATATTTTCTAATAAATATTCTGTAGATTCCAGAACACGCTTTTAAAGCATCCGCAGCTTTTTGACTAAACAAATCATCCTTATCCTGTCTAATAAGATATATAATATAATTTGTCTTGTCTAAGTGTCTCCTATCAGCTTTTTCTTCCATCTCCTGATAGAGCTCAATAGGTAAATCAATACATATCTTTCTTCTTTTCATTGGTTTCATCTTGCACCTCTTCTTTATTTAATTATCGGGCTACAAGCCAGTATTGCAAAAGACTATATGCAATACCATAAAACTTTAATCGTCCATCAGCTTATCCAAGCTCCGATTACTTTATTGTTCTTTATATTTAATTTTAAATAACTTCCTAGCTTCTCCTGTCACTTTCTGCTCTTTCCATATTTATTTGGTTTTAAACAATCTAATAAAATTCAAAATGCAAAGGAGGAATATATCATGTATCAGGAGGCTTACAGTGATTTAGTAACCATAGAAGAGATATGCGACATACTGGCAATCCGAAAGAATACTGCTTACCGTCTGCTAAAGAATCAGGAGATTGCCGCCTTTAGAATTGGACGAGTGTGGAAAGTCCCTAGGGAATCCGTGACAAATTATATACTAGACAAAAGTAAACTGAAATAGCAAAAGGGCAGCATATTTTGTATAGGACAAAATATTTTAGCACTCACCTCTTGACATTGCTAACAACTCATGGTAATATATAATTATTACAAGGGCGCTGTTGTTTTTAATAGATGCAACAGTCAAATACGGAATGTACCTAGACAATTAAATAGAATAGAGGCGAAACAGGATATCCAAAGTTTCCTTTGTATCATAGTCTAGGCATCCAGACGTGGATGTCTTTTTTGATTCAAGGTTATCGGTACAAGAAGTATTTGACATAACAATGGATTTAATATAGGAGGAACTATATGGGAAATGCAGTTATGAGAGCACAAGGTTATGCAGTAAGTCTTGAACATGATATGGAACGAGTGTTCAAATGTGAACACTATGGATTTGCTGGAATAGTTAACAGTGATTTTATTAGAAGAAATCCATTAGCGGCAGTGTTGGCTACATGTGGATATATTTATGCAAATGTGGATTTTGAGAAGCAAATGCAGATTGAAAAATTTATTGAGGATACTACTTTCTATTGGGAGATGTCACTGGATGAACTTCTTTCATTTGAAACATCCAGTAAAACGGTCGACATTGCAACTATTGAACTTGAATATGAAAATGGTGAGGCTGCGTTAGTAGATATTAGCAACAAATTCAGTGATGTATGTGACTTAATTAATCAATAAAATCCTAGATTACTTAAAAATTACTAGGCCACTAGATTAGACATCTAGTGGTCTGTATTTATTAGAGCATGTGAAAGTTTTTTTTCTGTAAATAAGGTTTTATAAGGTCTTCTATGATAAAATCTAAATCATAGGAGGCCTATTATTATGGCAAGAGAAAAGAAACCGGTACATAAGGTACAAATGACAGATGGAAAAAGGAACATCATTCAGCAGCTCCTTCAGGAGTATGACATTCAGTCCGCAGAAGATATTCAGGAGGCATTGAAAGACCTGCTGGGCGGTACAATCAAAGAAATGATGGAAGCAGAAATGGATGAGCATCTGGGCTATGAGAAATCAGAACGTTCGGACACGGATGATTACCGTAATGGTTATAAGCCTAAGCGCATCAATAGCAGCTATGGCAGTATGGACATTCAAGTCCCTCAGGACCGCAAATCTACGTTCGAGCCACAGGTGGTCAAAAAACGCCAGAAAGATATCTCCGATATCGACCAGAAAATCATTTCTATGTATGCCAAAGGCATGACCACAAGACAGATTTCTGATACGCTGGAGGATATTTATGGTTTTGAGGCATCCGAAGGGTTCATTTCGGATGTGACCGATAAAATCATGCCACAGATTGAAGACTGGCAGAACCGCCCGCTTTCAGAGGTATATCCGGTCCTCTACATAGACGCCATTCATTACTCGGTTCGTGATAATGGAGTGGTCCGCAAGCTTGCGGCCTATGTGATTCTTGGGATCAATCAGGATGGACACAAAGAAGTCTTGACCATTGAGGTTGGCGAAAACGAAAGCTCTAAATACTGGCTGTCTGTACGAAATGGCTTAAAAACCGGGGAGTGAAAGATATTTTAATCCTCTGTGCAGATGGACTTAGCGGCATCAAGGAGGCGATCTCAGCAGCGTATCCAAAGACCGAATATCAACGCTGTATCGTACATCAGGTGCGTAATACAATGAAATATGTGTCAGAGAAGGATCGAAAGCCCTTCTGTGCGGATCTTAAAACAATCTATCAGGCGCCAACGGAAGAAAAAGCCCTGGACGCCCTGGAGCGGGTGACGGAAAAATGGAGCGAAAAATATCCGAATTCCATGAGGAGTTGGAAACAGAACTGGGACGCGATTTCCCCGATTTTCAAAGTTTTCCACAGCGGTCAGAAAGGTCATTTATACGACCAACGCCATAGAGAGCTTGAATGCTACTTATCGTAAGTTAAACCGCCAGAGAAGCGTGTTCCCAAGCGATACTGCTCTACTGAAAGCATTGTACCTGTCTACGTTTGAAGCCACAAAGAAATGGACGATGCCGATCCGTAACTGGGGTCAGGTTTATGGTGAATTGAGCATCATGTATGAGGGTCGGCTGCCGGAATAAGCCAATCCACGTTATTTTCCACAGGCGAATCATCCGCCTGTTCTTGACATGCAACTATAATTACTGTTATATATAAAGCAAAGGGCTGAAAGCCCACCAAGGAACTTTCAGCCCAGTTATTATCATAGAAGATCACCATTTACAGACTTTTCTTCACACACTCATTTATTACATAAACAAATAAAGTGTCAGAATGTAGTTTCTTTACAATCTAGCTGGACTGAGTGATCAATCCAGCTACTCTCTTTTTATAACACAATCACTTTCTATCACACTACTTATTTATCCCCTTCAACATTATTCCTTCATTTTTAAAAAAAATTCTCAATCATCACCCTCTCTGTTATTCCCAAATCGGCGGTTTAGACGGTTTGGCGGTTTTATTCTCTCACTCTAATCAAAAATTCCTCAAAGGAAGTCACCACTTCCTATGAGAAACTATCTACTGAATACGCCATATCAACCGTTCTATATTGTTACAACCATATGTACCGTACTTTTACTGATCCCAAACTTTTTCGCCGTCTGTCTAACCGTAGCATTCTGCTCTATAATATAATTTGCAATGTCAATTGCCCTTTCCTCAATATACCCTTTCAAGGAAATCCCCTGCAATCGATAACGTTTTTACAGTTTATGCAGGGAACCAATGAGTTATGCAATTCTTTCTTACGCTGCTATACGACAGACCACTCTTGTCTAACCAACCAGAATATATCAAATAGAATATGTTTACCAAGTTGAATTATCAGAAAACCAGACCTTACTAATACATACCTTATATCTTAGTTTTCAAAGTATTCCATTTAACCTGGTAAGCAGAATTTTCTGAAACACTATACTTTTTCACCTTTTTATTTAAGAATGTATCTATCATGAGGACTAGAGAGGGCGTATTCTCCGTTATCATACTGCAATACTGCAGTATTTGTAATTTATTATACTTTATTTTTTTTCGCCGTATTTTTAAAGGCAATATCCTAAAATTTATATGTGCCACTTTTATAAAGCTTTTTTGCATATGCAATTATTTCACTATTCAAAATTTTATCATTATAGTGCCGCTTTAGATACGACAACTTGTGTCGAATATTTCGTTTTGTTCGGCAGTCTTAAAACTACTTTTGTTTTTCCAGCTTTCTTACCTTTCACTTTGCCCTTCTTATCAATACTTGCAATTTTTTTATTACTAACACTCCATTTTGCCTTTTTAATCAGACCGCCTTTGGGAGCCAATACCTTTGGTAATATCTGTTTTGTACTGCCAACTTTTACTTTAACCTTTTTGGGCATTTTAACTTTTGTCGCTTTCACGCTAACATTTTTCGTACTCAACGTATATTTGACATCAAGCATATCCCAATTATCATCAATAATAATTTTATAAACACCTGGCTTTAGTGTGATTTTAAAGTTCAAATATGCAAATTCACTTTTTTAAATTCAATATCTTTAAACGTATACTCTTTCCCATTAATGTCATTAATACTGCAAGAAATACTATCATATATGTCATCATCATAGTCATCGTAATCGTCATAATCATCGTAATCGTCGTAATCATCGTAATCGTCGTAATCGTCATAATCATCGTAATCGTCGTAATCGTCGTAATCGTCATAATCATCGTAATCGTCGTAATCGTCATAATCATCGTAATCGTCGTAATCGTCGTAATCGTCATAATCATCGTAATCGTCTTCATAATCACGATTGAGAATATCCATCTCCAGTTTTATTGTAGTCTTTTCCTTAAGCGAAAATTTATAAACGTGGTTGCCGTCATTTATATTCCTTGTTACCTTTTTCCCGATTTTATAATTATAATTCTTTGCCGTTATACTTTTGCTGTTTAGCAAAAAACCGTCAAAAAACAAATCAGGATTAAAAAACTTCTTTTTTTACTCTTTTTCTCATAACGCTCTTCCCCTTTAACGAATATAAGTATACTTCAAAATTATAACACTTACCTTCATAAACCACAATTAACTTTTAATCAATTATCTTCTAAAAACTAGATAAGCTTATTTGCTTTAGTTTGATGGAGTATTATTCCATAATAAAAAAAAAGATATGAATTTGTAAATAGCTTTCTTTTGCATTTAAACTATTTCTGTGGTTTACTGAATTTATCACGCAATATTTAGTATCATATTAACAACTCAAAGTAATCAGAAAAAGCGCTATCCTATTTTCATATAAGATAACGCCCTATGACTATACTATTCTATCATCATCCAAAATCGTTCTATTTTATTACTACCATATGTACCATATTTTTACTAATTCCTAACTTTTTCGCCGTCTGTCTAACCGTAGCATTCTGCTCTATAATATAATTTGCAATGTCAATTGCCCTTTCCTCAATATACCCTTTCAAGGAAATCCCCTGCAATTACTGTGTTTTTACAGTTTATGCAGGGGCTGAGTCTGGTATGAATATCTTTGTCTCAGGAAAATAACGGAAAACTCCTATCCGTTCTCATTCCTGTTTATTGCTCAGGCAGGCCGGTGACTATCTTTTGGCTTATCCAGCCTTCCTGCCCTTCCTCTGTCCTTACGCGAATCCAGCTGTCTTCTCTCCCCAGATACCAAAGCTTTTGCTCTCCTTTTACAACAGCTATGCTGTCATATTCTGTCCCGGGGCCCGAGCGGATATTCGCTCCGGAAATCCCTCTCCGGTCAGGCTTAGCAGAATCTCCTCTGACTCCTCCTGTTTTTCTTTCTTTTCTGCCTCTGTACTTTTCTTTTTCTTTGTTTTGCTTGGCTTAATCAAAGGGTCATACTGCTTCGCCTTCTCAACAGTCCCCTGCTCCATTGACAGATACAGATTTCTGACACATGCTACAGTATCCATGTATTTAGCGCTCACTACCCCCTTAAGCAGTCCGGGTATCCCTATAAAAGTATACAGATCAAATAAACTACAGCATACTTGTACACCCTGAAATCTCTTTGCATGAAATGCGTATTCTGAGGATTTCAATAGAATACTGCTGGTTCTATGCATGGCTGCTGAAAGGCCGTTGGTTATTTTGACAACCGCCTTATGTAAACCCAAATAATAAAAAGCTGTATGAGAAAGCAGAGCACCATGTAAATTCCTTTGATCAACAGATCCAGGACTCTTAAAATCAATGCCACTAACATAAAAATCGCAGGCCAGAAAAATATATATGAGAAAGAACAAAACTCCTACAACTACTGCTGCCCCGCAAGGTGATGGGCCAATTGATCATCATTGACCAAATGCCATAATAAATATCCACGTTTTGCTCCTCCCTTTAGTCATCCTCGTCAAACGGGGCGTAGGGATTCTTCTCGCCTTCCAGCTGCGGAGCTTGCGCAGGCTCATTCAGCTGTCCTTTCTTACTGCTGTCTGCCAGCAGCGTCTGTATCATCTGCTCCATCTGATTCGCTACCCCGGATGCCCTCACAAGATCCTTTTCTTTCAATTCGTTGGCAAAAGCCGCGGCGGCCCTCAGTTGTCTCAGCCTCTCGTCAAAATCATCCGACAGGCTCTTTTTTCATCTATCTGATGCCTCCGCTGCTGTAATGCTACCTTCTGCAACCTCCGCAAAAATGGCGGTATAATCATCCTGATAAATTTCCTGCAGCTTTTGGGCTTCCGCTGCTTTTATCCTCTCATATTGCGTTCTCTCCTTCAGTTTCTCATATTTAGGGTCCATACGCACCAACACATTCATGTTGTTCATGAATCCCGCTGTCCAATTGGTAAAGTCCCCAGTTCCGCCTTAATGGCTTCCCTCAACTGAGGGCTGCTGTCCAGGTCGTACCGGGATGCTGCTTCCTGAATGCGTCCCTCATCTCCTCCTCTATGGCCTCTGCCCATCCGCCACTCCCTGTTCATAGACGCTGTCCGGTTCAACAACAGAAGCCGTGGCGCGTATCTCAATCTCAAACTTAGACACATTATCTCTGCTTAAATACTGGTCCCGAAAGGCAACGGGTGGGAATGCATGTCAATCTCAACCTGCCAGTTAAACTTGCCCCGTTTGATATCACTCGTCTTTACCTTTGTGTTTTCTGTAATTACCATCTTTGCACTGGTTCGGTTCTGCACAGAAGTATAGCGGTCTTTGGGGCCGCATATGGAATCTGCGGAAAAAAAAGAAGTGGTATAAGCTTCCTCACTTTTAATCGGATTATAGGTATTTATCTTCATCTAAGTATTCCTCCCAGTCTTTTTCATTTGAAGCAGTCCATACAGCCATGACTTTATCTCATCCGCTGTATTGCCTCCTTGCTCTCTGGCGCCATATCTTTCCAGGAAACGCACGGTGTCCTCAAAGTCTGCCCTGTCACCAGTGAAGGCGATTGTCTTAAAAAATCCTGCATGTAACTCCAGGAGCGGCCTTTTCTTTCCAGCTCAATAAAATGCTGATATAGTATATAGCCAAGAAGCCTTCGAAATCTGCTTTTTCTCCACAGTTCAATGTACATTTCCCTTACACGCCTTCTGGTCTTTTCTCTTTCAGGCAGTGTGTCATCATAAGCTGATACTTTGGAAATCCCTCTTTGCTGAAATCCTCCCTGAACAGCCAGCAGAAATAATAGCCAAAGCGTGTCTTTTCCTGTTCCATTTGGCATTCTTTGTATAGGGCAAAGATCGCCTTCATAAAAAAGCCTTTCAATATTCCTGTCATGATAAGCCGGATAAAAATCAATATTGTCATTGTGCCAACTGTTTCTCCTGTCATCATTCAAACGGAAGTCCTCCATATCCTTTCGCAGCTTCAGCAACAGGATTTCTTCTGTTTTCCTCTGAAAGGAATAGGCACCATCCTCCCTATACAGGCGGTACCCGGTCTGCCATAGAAAAGAGTCATTGCGTTTATAGCCTTCCAGTATTGTCTGATCCAGATATTCATCATATCCCTTCTCTTCCATGTATTCCTTTAGAGCTCTCACCAGAATGGTTCTATCCTCATACCCACCGCTTTGCCTGAGTCTTAAAAACACTTCCGTCCTGGCATACAGGAAATCATATTTTACAATACGTGTGAATGCATTTGCTATTTGATAAAACAGTACATCCGCAACCCGTTTAATGTTTTTCAGTTCCAAAAGCCACAAAAGGACAGGCCCCTCAGCTCCCTGTACGTTTCCCATATGGTTCTGCCAATCTCATCTGTGGATACAGAATCCTGAAAAACAAAGCACTCAATTGTATCCTTTCCAAATATACCATTTCTGACTGCCAGAATTTTTTGCAGATGAAGCAGATCCATCTCCCTCTCCGCACTGGAAAAGAGATCATACTGTTTCTCACTCCTCTTCGCAAAGAGAATATCCTTCATGGCTTCCCGTACATCTGCCAGTAAAAGATACTGGAACGAGTTCCAGAAAAAGAATGCATAAAAAGTCCAACAATTCTTTTCTATCTGTAAATTCTTTGACAAACCGGTCTATATCCTCTTTTTTTTTGAGAAATCAAACTGCTCCCCCTTCTTTGTCTTTACCTAAGCTTGCCTGTTGAGATATTCCTCGGATATCGTCCCTTTATTGAGAACGGTATTGCAAAATTCTCCTTGCAGAACAATACAGTTTTGATATTCATTTCTAATCCGGTCTGCCGCTTCCTCTTTTTTGTCCAGATCATACCCCTCAATCAGCCCTCCGCCCGGGATATCTCTGATTTCTGCTTCAACCGGCGCTTTATCCTCCTTCTCCTTTTCTGGCTCGCTCTCTTCTATTACTGTTTTCTGATCCTTTTCTTCCATAATCTATTGTTTTCTCCATATTGTGGGCCATGCCCTAATCTCTGGTTAGAAATGATTTCAACGATCTGGTCTGCAATTTCTACCGGATACATTTTGTCTGCTTCAAATAGCTGATGGCTTCATCGAGACCTTTCATTCCCCTTCTACCAAAATAGACCGGGATAATACAGTTGTAATTCTCATTTTTATTCCGCAGCAAAGCCGTTGAAAATTCATGCATAGTATACTCTTTTTCCCTGTATTCTTCCGATATAAAGCAAGCTATGTACCTGCACTGGTGCCGGTAAATCTTATAAAACACTTGATACATATCTTTCGCTTTGTACGCGTTTTCCTTTTGGGGGCAAAAAAACTTTTTTATGCTCCGCTTCCAGTATCTTTACCACTTTCATTACGTAATCCTGCTGTTCGCTTGCATAGGATATTCCAACATCATATATGTCTGTTTCATTTTCTTTCGTCTTTTCACTTCCGCCTTTTCCCTATTTCCCAGGCCCTCCCCTGATATTTCTGAACAATACCCCCGCTAACCTCCCCGCCTATATTAATAATCATATTCTGATTTGCCACTGTATCCCTCCTCAACAAATTTCTCCTAGAGATATTTCTTCCTTAAGCTCCTTTTTAACACGATCTTTATGTTTCCTTGACCGTGATTCATTCCCATTTAATGACAGCAAGCATACACTGAAGGATTTCCATCGGCCTTTTAGGAATTCTAGACATACCGCTGCCGATCAATGGAAGTGCAATATCCTCTTGCTGTCCATTTTCATTATAATATTTCATAAGGCGCGCTAACCCCAGACAATAGTCTTCAGCAGTACAGCTTGCTGTAAGTTTCTCACTGTCAAAGGTTGTCATAGCCACCAGATAATACGTATGTCTTCCTTCTTCTATTTCTACCACCGTACCTACGGGGTATCTTCTTCTTTTCCCTAATTTCTTCTCAGTCACCGCCTCAAAGTTTTACCATCCAGCTGCCTTTCTATGGCATGGTCCAATACCTCCCGCGTGTTTGAAGCAAGATATTTGCTAACCCAGATTCCATGAAGGGATTTGGCTGATACTAGATTCTTGCTCACCATCATGTCAAAACATCGGTTGACTGCAATCACTCTTATCTTTGTATTTGTATAAAAGATGTCGCCAAACTCCACGGATAGCTTACCCGGACCATCATAGGCTTCTATCTGTTTTCTCTTTTTCCCAATGTCCAAACAGTTGCTGGACATACCGCACTCAAAAGAATTACCAGAATTACAATCACCGCGTTTTCTATTGTATTCACATAAGCTGTTAAATCAACAAAGAGTGCAATGGTACCCAAAAGCAGTAAATATGCCGGTTATAATGTTTTTATAGGCCTTTTTATTTCTGCCAGATTAATTCTATTCTTTTCGCTACATGTCCTGACATACGCTACTCCTATTTTTTTCCATTTGATATTCATTATATAAGAATACAGCAACATCTTCAATACAAACCTCCATTTATTTCCATTAATTTGCATTATTCCCATAATTACATGAAATTTCATAACTATTCAACAGGTTTATACATTTCTTTATAGACCACAAGAAAACTATTTAAGTGTGCGAAAACGTTATATCCAAAAGCAATTCTGTATGGATATCCTATTTAACCATCAAGGTATGGAACAACTGAAATGTTACAATAAAAACGTAAAAAGCAATTGCAAAATCCCTATTTATAAGACTTTGCAATTGCTTTTTTTCACAAAATGCCTTTTCCTGCATCTTATCAATTTTATTTTTCACTGTGCACTTCTGTAGCCTTGCTTCTAAAATATCCCGCACCAGCCAAACCACCGCACACGCTCAGAACGCCTGTCACCAGGAATCCGTTGCATATTCCCAGTGGTCCACAGAGTATCCCAGCAAAATGGGCAGCAATACAGCCCCGCAACCGCACCCCACCGACAACATCCCTGTCAATAATCCGGGTTTTTTCTATCCGACTCTGCTCCGGTGCTCATCAGTATGGGCCAGACAGGACCCAGACACCCGCCTAGCAGCGCAAACGCCAACCATCCCCCTCCTGGATTTGGCGGTCCGGCCCCAAGATACACCAGGGCCAGTGATGCCGTAAATAAACAGGCCGGCAAAATGGCCCTCTTATGCTTATACAGCATTCCGTTTATAAAACGCAGAGGAATCATCAGCAGCCAGAACATAGAGATCACATCTGCGGTCTGTTCGGCCATCTGCAGAACAGACCGCAGATAGGTATCTATGTAATAGCTGATGCCCACCTCCATCCCCCCGTAGACAAACATCGCAAAAAATCAGCAGCAGAAAACGGCCTTTTATCCTTTGCTTACCTCCACTGTCCTTTGCCATGGAAACCGTCTTTTTAAAAAGTCATCTCCATGGCTGCACGGACGCAATAGCAATGCCACTCAAAAAATGCCGCGCCGCAGGTCATAAACAAACTCTCCCAGCTCCATCCTGCTGCCCTCTCCACAAACCGGAGATACTGGGGGCTTATCACTGCGCCCAGGCTGAACAAACACTGGGCATAACTCAGCAGCTGCCCGGATTTACCGCTCCCCTCGTCAGCCAGAATTGCCGCAGACATGCTCTCGCACACACTGTAGCCAGCCCCGATCACAAATACACTCCCGAGTGCAAACACATAGCCCGGAAACACCGAAATTCCAAGACATCCAAGGCAAAAGACAAGGCAGAAAAAGAATAAAATTCTTCGCTTACCCACTCTGTCGGCTATTTTTCCAAACAGGACAGGCATCACCATAATTGCACTGTACTGAGCTGCCACCAATATACCGTTTTGTACACCGGAAATGTTTAATTCTGTGGCAATTTTCAGCAGGGAGTACTGAAAACCTCCGGACTCAAATCCAAGAAAAAAAAAGAACATATGCATGCGATTGGGAAAAATCTCCTACCTCTATATACCAAAAAACACCTCCTCTGGGCTCTGTACACATAATGAAAGGGCAGCCTCAGATCCTGAAATGTAATTTCCGGAAGGAGCTGCCCTTCTCTCCTATATACGCACGCAGTCAAATCCCATCTTCTCTGCAAACACCTCTATTTCTTCTGAGAAATCCCCCACCCCCAGCGCGGTGTGGTGTCCCGGTCCCTCACAGCACCAGTCATTGAAAAAATTCCGGGATCGGCTTGTGCACCCTCACACGGCAGTTGGGATTTCCTATGTTCAGAATATCCCCGGAAATCACCTCCCCCACGCTATAAATCAGTTTATAGGTCTTCTCTGTCCCAAACTGGGTCAGGTTTAACAGCGTACAGGGTCCTTCTTTCATATTAAAATCAATCCCCAGCCCTTCCCTGTCTTCCCGTGGTGTACAGTAAGGTTCTGCAGCTTGGGTTTCCCTTCCGCAACACTCACGTTGCTGGGTCCATCGTGTCCCATCATGATAAAGTTTTCATCAAAATCAGATGAGAAAAATTCCAGGAACATTCCACCGCCGCCCATTAGGTTCAGGATCTTCATAGCCATGGCAGTCTTGATATCCCCCTCCGTCACTCCGGGGATGTCCATGGCCGCCAACCTGATACCGCAAGGGCTGACTGGGCACGCAGCTCTGTCATATAAGGCTTGACTCCCCACCAATAGAATCCAAAATGCGTCAATGTGGTACTTTTGGATGATCTTGTCAAAGGCTGCCGCGGTCCGCGCGGATTCATACATGTGCTCCGCTTTTACGGACTGAGCCACTTCATAGAATTCATAAAACTCTCTGTACATCTTTTCGGATTTCTACTTCTGTGACCGCTTTATAGGCTTCCTCCACTTCCTCCACCTCAGGTCTGCAGATCAGCTGCCCGGTTGCCTTCAAAACCCGGTGCTCATCCACAGGCATGTCGCACATGTTTGTGTAGGTATTGCCGATCACTGCGAAACGGCACTGTGCATAAGCTGTGGCAGCCGCAGCCCCCAGACAGGCATGCTGTATCTCACCCCAAACCGCCCTTCCTCAAAATGTCCTGTAAGCACTTTAAACTTCTTTCCCAATGAAACCAGTGTTCCCGAGTACTCTGGAACACAGCAGGCGCCCTCGTGGTGCAGGTACAGCTCCGTATCTGCATGCTTATAATCATAGGAAGCGTCTTCATGTGCATTTAATATGCGTATGGGTACATCCACTGCCTTAACAGCGGGTACAATCATCATACCCGTTGTATACCCAAATGGAAATATCAGAAGAATATCAATGTTTCCCTCTGACAAAACCTTTGCCGCCTCCACTGCACTCTCATAAGTGTCCACCAGACCGGGGCTGATCACCTGCCCATATTCCGCCAGTTTGTCCATCAGTTTTGATACATCTTGGTACCCCTGTCCTTTAAGGACGGGTACTGGGACCAGTAAATTTTATGCCCTGTGGGCAGTAACCCTATTCTCGGTTTCACCTTTGCTTCTAATTTTGACATGATACCCTCTCCTTTATCGTGTACGCGGCGTACCTGCATTCTTTAAGATGCGCAGTGCGTTTTCCCGCAGTATGTTCTTTTTATCCTCAGCTGTGATTCTGGCTCGATTACCGCCCCATCTGAAACCGGTAGGACTGCATAGGCGCGTCTGTGCCGAAAACCACCTTCCGGGAGCCTGCCCGACGGACCATTTTTTCTACCACCCCGTTCAGCCTGCAGGTATCGCAGAGGTCCAGGTATGCATTTTCATATTGGATGGCAAAGTCAATGGCCTGGTCCACCTGCCCTGAATGGAATGTCCCATGAGAAATGTTATGTTTCTGTATTTTTCCAGTATATCTGCCACCTTATCCGCAGAATTGCAGCTCTCCCCCATTCATGGATACCCCCAGGTATGAGAGAGAACCAGCATCCGGTACTTGTCCGCAAACTCCAGAACCGGCCGGTACACGGAACTGTTCAGCTCTGTCCTGTGATAATCAGGCAGCAGTTTGAATCCCACATAGCCCGGATTCTCCTCAAACGACCGCCTTATCTCCCCCAGATCAATGCCCAGCAGCGGATTTACCGAATAATATCCCTTTATCCGGTCCGGGTACTTGTTCATAGCGGATGTGATCTCCTCCCTCCTGCTGGATGCGTCAAATAAATCCTCGCAGGGAGCCGATAGTATAAAATCAATATTCGCCTCATCCATAAACCGCACCATACTGTCCGCATCGTGATCCGGATAATACAGACAGTACTCCAGCCCCATATGCGTGTGCATGTCGATCACCTTATAGTTCAATTCCCAGTCAATCATAGCTTCACCTCGTCCAGCAGTCTTTCCAGGTTTCTGTGTGCGATATTTTCCTCTCCTCCTCAGTAATATTGGCTGTCAACAGGGAGTAGATGCTCCCTGCCATACTGTTGGTGGGAAAATTCGTGCCGAATAAAACCCTTTCGCTTCCGAATTTCGAGCAAACCTCCTCGTAACCTTGCAGCATACTGAAATCACCTGTTTCAAAGTATACGTTAGGGGTATCTGTCCAACAGGGGGTAAATCAGCCTTGCGCTGGGCCACCACCCGATATTTGCCAGCACCACCGTCAGTTTCGGAAATTCTTTCAGCACTTCATAGATATACTCATATCCGGACATGGGAGTTAAAAAAAGCGGAATCCTCATCTCACAGAGCAGCCGCAGCTGTTCCCCATGGTAACCTCACACAGAAGATAACGGTCCTGGGCCGGAAATGCCCGAAGAGCCTTGACCCCATTTTTTCTTCATCTTAGGGAAAAATACTTCCGGCCGAAAGGCCTCATCCGTGATAGATGGCAGGAGCGTCCAGGTGGGCATGAGGCGGTCCCTATGTCCCTCCAGCTCCCCCAAGTGTCCTTGCATTTCCGGCCGCTGCATCCAGCTCATACTGGGAACGGTGCCAGACCATGCCCTTTTCAATCCCGACATAGTCCATAAAGCCCAGCAGTTCCTCTGCATTTCCGGCAATCTCCACCTGCTCCAGCACAATAAAATTCTCATGGTTCACACACTCATGGTTAATCATTTCATTTCCAAAACATGCATTGCAGTCAAATAATTTCATACTAATAGGACCCGCCCCTTTTTCTGTTCTTGATAATATCCAGCGTCACTGCAAAGATTAGTACAAATCCTGTGATTACATCCTGCCAGAAGCTGGCTACACCCACCATATTCATGCCATTGCTCAGGGTCTCCAAAAGCAGGGCGCCGATTACGCTGCCCACCAGGGAACCCTTCCCTCCTGTCAGGCTTACCCCGCCCAGGACACAGGCTGAGATAGCAGTAAAGTTGGTATTCTGTGCTGCTGTTGGCAGGGCCGCGCCCAGCTGTGCCGTAAAGATGATGGTGGCTACACCAGTCACAAGGCCGTGTATGACAAACAGCACCAGGGTATCCTCTTTACATTAATCCCTGACAGGTAGGCAACCTTGGCGCTTCCCCCAATTACAAAGATTCTCCGCCCAAAGGAAGTGTATTTTACCGCAAGACCAAACAGGATCAAAAGTAAGATCATGACCCAGGCAGCATTTGGAACCCCCAGAGTCCTGGACCTGCCGATAAACTTAAACACATCGCTGGTGATGGTGATGGATCTGGCATTGGTGAGCAGGTAGGCAAACCCGCGAAACATCTGCATGCCCGCCAGAGTTGCGATAAATGGATTCATTCCCACATACGCAATCATCAGTCCATTGTACACACCTGTCAGCGCGGCGATCAGCATACAAACTCCCATGGCTGCCCAGACACTGTGACCGTCCCGCATCATGATGCCCATCACACAGCACCCCAGCGCAATCACAGAGCCCGCTGAGAAATCAATCTGTCCTGCTGCCAGCACCAGGCAGGTGGTCAGCGACAGGATTCCCACGATTGAGGCATACAGGATAATGCTCATAAAGTTATTAAAGCTTAAAAAGTACGGTGAGCAGACTGAGAAAAACAGGATGATCACTGCATACGCCAAAATAAGCGGGAGATAGTCGATCTTCTTTATTTTCTGAATTACTTGCTTTGAATTACTCATCTTTTTGTATCCCTCCTATTGCAGCAGCTACGATGTTGGTCTGTGTCATTTCTTCTTTTGAGAGCAATGCGCTCTGTTTTCCCTCGTGGATCACCAGCACCCTATCGGACATGGCGATCAGCTCCGGCATCTCAGACGTGATCATCAGAACAGAAACGCCCTTCTCCGTCAGCTCATTGAGGAAACTGTAAATTTCCGCCTTTGCACCCACGTCAATTCCCCTGGTTGGATCATTCAATATCACAATCTTTGGGTCAATCTCCAGCCATTTTGCAAATACTACCTTCTGCTGGTTTCCCCCTGAGAGGGAGTCCGTGCTTGTTTCCAGCGTGGGGTTTTGATTCGCAGGCGCTCCACCCACTTCTGCCCGATTTCCCGCTCTCTCCGGTGGTTGACGATCCAGCTGTTGGTTCCTGTCTGATAGTAAGGTGTCATAATATTGGATTTTACACCATGCATGAGCACCAGCCCCTCCTGTTTCCGGTCACTGGGCAAAAATGCAATCCCCTTCCGGATACAGGCCTCAGGACTTTTCAGCGACACCCCCCCCTTCCAGAATTACCTTCCTTTATACTTTGGATAGCATCCAAAAAGAGCCTGCCCCAGTTCCAGGTGGCCTGATCCCATCAGTCCGTAGACACCTAAAATCTCCCCGCGCCGGACGGAAAAATGGATATTCTCCAGAATGTCTGTCCCCAAAATCCTCTACGGTCATCAGCACTTCCCTGGGTGTATTGGTCTTTTCCGGATACATATCCTCCATCTTGCGCCCAACCATCATGGCAATCAAATCGTCCTTTGTGACATCACTGACCTTACATTCCCCCACTGTATGACCATCCCGCAATACAACCACCCTGTCCGCGATCCTCATGATCTCTTCGATTTTATGTGTAATTAGAATTACACTGACCCCTTTTTCCCTTAGCTTGCGGATGCATTCCATCAGCGCATCCGTTTCCCTGTCATTCAGAGCTGAGGTAGGTTCATCCAGGATCAAAATCTTCGCATTCTCGTACACTGCCCTGGCAATCTCAATCTGCTGACATTCCGCCACACTGCAGTTGCCTATGGGCATATTCTGGTCAATCTCAAGGTCGATCATCTCCAGTGCCTTCTGAGCAGAACTCTCCATATCCTTCCAGCTCACCAGCTTCTTTTTCTTATCTGCGTAATGTCGGACATACAGGTTTTCCGCAATGGTCAGGAGCGGCAGAAAAGCCAGCTCCTGGTGTACCACACTGATTCCCATCTCCTTTGCATCTGCAGGTCCGTGAAGCTTTACCGGAGTGCCGTTGCAGGAGATGGTTCCCCCCTCAGGTATGTAGATGCCGGAAAGTACCTTGATCAGTGTTGATTTTCCTGCACCATTTTCTCCCAGGAGGGACAGTACCTCTCCCTTCGTATCTCCAGTGACACGTCATCCAAAGCCTTGACCCCCGGAAAGATTTTGGTAATATGCTCCATTTTTAAGATAATGTCTTTTTCCAAAGTTCTCTCCTTCTCATACTGAAAAGCTGCTGTTTACTTGAAATAATCGTAAATGCACAGACTGTAAGAATAGTTAGAAATAATCTCCAAAGCTGTCATAGACATTGTTCCTGTCCACCATATAATGAGTGGGATAATAGTAATCCTCCACGGTTTCCCCGGCCACCATCTTGTCCAGGATCTCAAAACAGTACTTGCCGTAATTCTGGAAATCATAGACCAGGGATGCCTGATAAACCTCCCATTCCGGCGCCTCAGGCGTACTCTCCAGGTAATCCAGATAGTCGTATTCGCCCTGTGAAATAATCATACAGTCCTTTTCCCGCTCTGCAATCTCAATCGCTGCGGACGCCCCCAAACGGTAGGTTACATGGGCCGGAGCAATTGCGATGTGCTCGAAATCGGGATGAGCTGCAAGAAAATCTGCCACCACACCCTGTGCATCTGTAGTATCCGCACCTCCGTCGATCTTGAATACTTTATCCTCAGGGAAATCCGGGAATACTTTTTTTTGTAACCGTCATAAACATTGTCTGTTCGGGCCAGAACCGTCTCCCCGGAGATGGAGTCCTCCACGATCAGCAGACAATCCGCTTCTCCCCCACTCTTCCTTTACTCTGTTTGCCATATACTCTCCTACAATGGGCCCCACATTATAGTTGTCCGCCCCAAAGTAAACAGCACCCTCATGCTCAATGTCCACCGCAATCACCGGCACACCTGCTTCATTCATCATCTCCATAATGGCAGGAGCTACGCTAATGTCCACATTGTACTCGATCATGTAATCAATTCCCATCTGCAGCATCTGTGTTGCATTGGACACGGCTGTCTGGCCGTCCAGGTTGTTGTTCATGTAGACCAGCTTCCAGCCGCGCGCTTCGGCTTCCTTCTCCATGCTCTCCTTAATTGCTGTGTGCTGGTAAGCAGTCTCCGCTATGTTGGCAAACCCGACTACAATCTCATCCTTGTTATCCTCCGTTTCTGTACTCTGTTTTGTTTCCTCCTTCGCCTGCGTGTCCTCTTTTTTTTGCTGTTGTGCTGCCCGTTGTCTCCTCTGCAGCATCTTCTGTCTTTGCAGTACCGGTTTCCGTACCGTTCGTGCTGCATCCGGCCAAGGAAATTATTAACGTAATACCTAACAACATTACATTCATTTTTTCATGCTTTTTCCCTCCCAAGGTTATGATAGCATACTTCCCATAACTAGCCTATCGCCTGCGCCTAACCAATATTTTCCATATATGTTACCGTTCACATATTTTGCAGAAAAAACACCTCCCTTTCCATCACTGAAACAGAAAATCTTTCGGGTTATCCACCAAAATAGTATCTATATCCGCCCGGTCAATTCCTTCCTGCTCCATCATCTCACTGACATTGTGAAATACATGATCATATCCCCAGCCGCCGTACTTGTGAAGGCTTGCCTTCAGGCACAGATCATTGGCAGCCAGTATCTGCTTCACCTTCCCTCAGCGATCAGCTCTTTTACCATCCGCACCCTTGCCACATCCGTTTCAAAGGGGCCGCCGGAAAACGCGCCGCACTGGCTCTGAAAATAGAATTCCTTCCCAAAATTGTCAAATTCCACATAAACTCCCATGTTCAGTGACTGTCTCAGGTACTCCCTGTCAAAACTCACGTCCAGATGACAGAGGCAGATCTGCCTAGGAGCTACCCCCGCGTTCATCAGCAGATCAACGGCATCCAGCCCCGCCCGGCTCCATGGGTAGGTATGCAGATAGATGGGAAGTCCTGTCCTTATGCTGGCCTTTGCTGCTGCCAGCAGGCTTTTGTGCTCACTTTCATAGATAACCTCACTGGTCCCTATCTCCCCGATCACACCTGGTTTAATGCCTGTCTCGCCGATCCCATCCTCAATTTCCCCAGAATGATCTCCGCCATAGCGTCAGCAGAAAAGCCTTGCCACATCCTCCGGTATGGTCTCCTGTACAAAAAAGCCACAGCCCACCGCAATATGCAGGTCTGTTTCTTCACTGACCTGCTTTAACTTTTTTCAAGTCACGTCCAAGGCCCACGGAAGTCACTTCCACCAGCAGGTTACACTCTTCTCTTTTCAGGTATTTCAGCTCGTTTATACTGTCCTGTACGCTATCCAAAATCAGATTCGTCCGCACCACATACGGATTTCTGCGCAGAACCCCCAGGGTTTCCATTGTGATTTTCCCGTAAAACCGCTCTCTTTCCGCTCTAGTCTTAGGTGTCACAGCCTCGTGGGTCATATCCAGAAAAAAGATGCTCATGGGGGCAAATCTTTTTATCTCCTCCCTGCACACACTTCCCTTGATTGTATTTAGTAATTTCACCTTTTCAGCCTCCAACCATTCTCACTGTCATGTGGTTTCCCCTCCACAATTTGCGGCAACAGTATCTCATTCTTGACCCCTACCTTTTTTTTCTATCTGGTCAATCAGCAGGTTAGCACTCCTTATTCCCATGTCGTACCTGGGTTGGGATACGGTGGTTATATAGGGATGCAGCATACTGCACAAGTCCAGCCCATCGTGCCCAATTAGCGCAAAATCATCCGGCACCCTCATCCCTCTCTCCTGGAATTTAGAGATCATGGAGATGGCCATAATATCGTTTTCACAGTACAGCGCAGTGGGTACCTCAGGCCCCGCCAGCATCTGATCCACAATGCGCGCCGCATACTCTGCCGCGTACTGGAAACGCCCATGGCTCTGATAAAGTCCCGCCGGCTCCACGCCGTGTTCGGCCAGCGCATCCTGAAATCCTTTGGTTCTCTGCCTCCAGATATTGAACTGAAATCCATCCTCATATGGCATACCCGGAAATTCCTGCAAGGTCAGCGGCCCATGGATACACGCGATTTTTTGGTGTCCCTTTTTAAGCAAATACTCCGCAGCCATATATCCGCCACTGTAATTGTCCGTAACAATAGAGCTGACGTTTTTGATCTCTGTTTCATTGTCCAAAAAGAACACAGCAGACTCCCGCTGCCTTTTAGCTCCTCCACCTGCTCTCTGAAATTGCCAGGTGGTGAAAAACCACGCCTCCGATACAGTGGTCCTTAAACATATCTATGTAATCGCGCTCTCTTTGGCTGGGTGGGCATCGCACATCATGCTGGTATAGCCCCGCTCAAAGGCCACACTCTCAAACCCCTGGTTCACCAGGTTGTGAAACGGATCTGAAATGTTGGTCATCACATGCGCCACTGTATGGCTGTGGCGTGTGGCCAGTGCCTTGGCCAGCATATTGGGCCGGTAGTTCAGCTCCTTTATTGCCCTCTTTACCCGCTCTCTTGTTCCCGCCTCCACATATCCGCTGTTGTTGATCACCCGGGATACGGTCTGCCGCGAAACGCCTACTCTCTTTGCTACATCTTCTATGGTTGCCATCTGGTTCCACCTCAATATTTTTATTTATGTTCAGCCAACCACTTTTCGTAATAGGTACGCATAAACGGATATAGACTCTTGGCCCCATCCTCTGTTATGACAAAGGCCTCCTCAATGCGGTTGGACCCGCCCTTTAATCCAAAGAGGCTAATGTCCGTATTGTAGGTCATACCGGCTTGAAATACCTCTTCCGTATTCTCATCCGGATAGGGGCTCTCCGCCTCCGCGCATCCGATTCCGTGAAGGGGCGGATAAATATCATATTCCGACAAGCCCGCCTCCCGGAAGCAGTCTCTGACCGCCCTCACAAAGTTTTTCATAGGTTGTCCAGCTTTCAGATAGGGCAGCCCCCGCTGCGCTTGCGTGGATGAGCACATCTATGACATGTTCCGTCTCCGGGCTGCAGTTTCCCACGGCATAAGGAAGCTCGCAGGTTGCCACATATCCCTCATACTGCACAGCCAGAGCGCACATGATCATATCTCCGTCCTCAATGAGCTTATCCTCCGCCCGTCCCACAATCTTTGCCGACCGCTCACCGGACCCGAATACCGTAAAGGTAATGGTCTCCGCTCCCGCTTTTCTGGCAGCACCCTCCGCAATGCCTGCTGCATAGCGCTCGCTCTTTCCTATGAGATCTGCCTCCATCATTGCCAGAAAACCGGTCTGCGCAATGCGAGCCGCCTCCCTTGAGGCAGGCGATTTCGTTCTCGCTCTTAACCTTTCGCAGGTTGATCAGAATGTCCCCGCTGTCCACAAGCTCACACCCAAACGCGTTGGATAAATTTTTTAAAAGTGCTGCTGACATATCATTCATTCCTGCAATGCCCAGTCGCTCCAAAGCTCCCTTTTTTCGCAGCTCCTCTGCCAAATCCCCAAAGCTGGTGTACACTGCCATAGGATAGTCGATTTCATCCGGAACAGTTACACACAAGAAATCCGGTACCAGGCGCACATCCTCCCAGACACTCATCTCTCTCGCCACCTGTTCCCCCTCCGGCGCACAGAGCACGGTGGGCTCCCCCACTTTGGGATCAGCAGCGCCCCTCGCTCAAAAATCGGCCAGTAATTGGAGACATAGCGCAGATTTTCCTTCCGGTACTCATCCCCGTAGACCAGCATTGCATCGATGTTTTCATTATACATGCATTTTTTAATGTTCTCAATTCTTTCTTGAAACTCGCTCTTAGGTATACAAATTTTGTTCATGCCTTCCCCTTCTCCATTGTTATTCTCCGTAGCCCAAGGTTCCTATGTAGGCCAGATTTGCCTGGCTTACATCACATCTTCCATACTGTACAACAACCCCACGTCACTTCTCACCCGAAGCGAATACTGCTCATTAACGTCCAGCTCGACGCCTTTTAACACCTCCTTGTCATTTGTGCGGAATGCACTGATCCTCTGTGCAGGCGCCAGGTACTCAATTCCCAGAACAGGCGGCCTGTCGCTGAAAAAAAGTCCAGATAACAGTGCGCATCCCTTTCATTGCAGTTTAGGATCATAATCGCCTCATGCCCCTCATACTCTGCCTGGCCTGCTGCGGCTGGAGGTCGGTAACCGTCCACCACATACCAACAATTTTTGCCTTCCATAAAACCCTCCTTCCCTGATTGTTCAATGGTGTATTTCAGATGTGTTACCGCTCACATATCTGTTAAAAAAGAGAAACGCCTCACAATTGCAGTTACAATTGCTTTTATGTGAGCGCTCACATCTTTACTGTCATTATAAGGTTTGTATAGTTTTCTGTCAATCCCTAACTATTTTTTTCACTGTTTTGTACAAATATTTGTCTGTCTTTTATTCTATCTCACAACAAGCCTTTCTCTTTTCCCGCACATTTACCAGATTTCGATCTGTTGTTTTGTATAAAACTGCGCATGAGTAGTTGCCCACTGATCCGGGGACTAGGCAGCCGCCAGATTTGGCTTCATACCGATCCGTCTTTTTTCCTGTCACCGATTAGTCTCTTCATCCTTTCTAAACATGAGAATAACCCCAGCCGTAAGCAGCACAGCCGCAATCCAGATGGCCGGTTCCGCCAGCCAATTACTCATAACAGCACCGACTGCGGCTCCAACCGCAAAGATCAGAATTACAAAATAATAATGCAAACTTTTTCTCTTCCATTCCCTGTCTTTGGTAATGTGATATCTACAAAGCATCTCCGTGGCACTGCGCATATTTCCAATGCACATGGTGGTGGCACAGGGAAGTCCACGGAATTTTCGGAAACTATTCACCTGCATGGCGCACGCAAACGACATCATAGCATTTGCCGCCATGTTAAAGGACGGAGGTAAAAAATCCCACGGCTACCAAAAGAACCGCCTCAGCTGCCAGTACAATCTGCCGCCAGTGTAACATCTTATGGTCCTTGTACAAATGGTGCACCCACTCTGTCACATAGACACCGGAGATAAAGGCAGCCAGCGGAACCAGATAGTGAAGTGCATCTATAAAATACCCCTGGGCCAGATTCTGGCCCAGGAGTACAATATTTCCTGTTTGGGCATTGGCAAATACTTTTCCCCTGCAGTTGTAGGAATAGGCATCCTGGAATCCGCCTGCCAGTGTCAGAAGAACGGCCAGAGCCATTGATTCTGACATCTGTCCTCTATTCCTGAGCTTCATTATTTCAGTCACTCCTTCCGTTAATTTCTGTCCTCTATTATATTGCATAACCACCATGGCAGCATTTACTTTTCATCCGGCTCAAATTGGTCAGGATAAATTTTGCTTCCCTCATATCCGCAAACACCCATTCTCGGTGAATTACATACTGGCAGGAAATATTCAGGTACATCATAGTCATCAAATTCCTGCTCTTCATCCTCTTCCATATCATCTTCTTCCAAATTGTACTTACACAGGCATTCCTCACACCAAAATGCATTGCCCTCATAATATCCTTCCGGATTAATCCACTGCGCCTTATTTTCTCCGCAATGGCTGCACAATATTTCCAATGGATTATTGCGGGATAAGATTGTGATTTTTTCCTTATTCCCTTCACCCACACCATAACTATGTATGCTCAATACTAATTCCGTTGTAGATCCATAATCATATTCATATGACACCGTCTCCCCAACAGTAAATATATCTTTCAATTTATATTTCATACTCTTGGCTTGCGCTCCCCAAAAGCTATCTTCGGCAGGATAAGCTTCATACCTCACTTCTCCTGCTTTAAAGGCGCTGAGATGTCCACAGCATTCAACCCAGATATTGCGGATAAACTGATCCAACTCTCTTAAAGCAGCATTCTCGCTTATCTCAATAATTAACCAGTAGTCCTTGTCATACTTTCCGCAAATAGACACCTGATAACATCCGCATTTTCCTTTCTCTGCTTCCAGCCTTGCTTTTCGCTTTTTACATGCTGGCAGATGGCGTAACATCCCGCTCTTTGTGTATTCGTTTCCGCAATATTTGCAGAATCCTTTGGTTTGCTTTGCCATATTGAATACCTCCTCTTATTCCGCATTCTTCCAGTTATTCTCAGATATTAAGAAATCTTTTTCTCTTACGAATGGCAACTTGTACAGTGATTCTGGGGCAATTTATCCTGATGCAAAATGCACCAAGCCGAATTTCGTTTCAGCTGTCCTGATGGCAAAGCCCCTTCAATCTATGTAACTTTACTATAATCAATAATTGAAATCTCCTGCATTACATTCTTTGCACGGAATATTTCTTACTATTACTAAGCAACTTCCCAAATCTACCATTTCCTCTCAATCAAAAGATTAATATTAGTATACCACAGCTATCACTTCAAAAAAACCCACAAACTTGATGTTTGTGGGTTTTCCGTGTATTGCAGTTACTGTTTTAGCTTCTCCGTCCGAAGGTGCCATCATCACCCAACTGTTCTGTGTTATATGCAGACTGAACATCCCAGTGTAAATCGTTTTGAAGCAGATTGCCTGCACTTTCCTGCGCCAGAATATTTTCTGAGTAATCGTAACTCATGGTATTACCCCAGTTCTTATACTTCGATTTCTCCATTCATCAGTTTTGGCAGTAAGCGGTCACGGGCTTGTGTCAATCTTAAAATTTCTCCGTCGCACACCGCAATTTTTTCATCAATTTTGCTTACAATCAAATCGTATTTTTCGTCAAGACTATTTGATGGGATAAGGAATTTCTGTCCAAGCAGTTCATTCTTTGTAATGGATGAAAATATTGACCCGTTTCCCACAATATCATCTTTGAAAAAGCGTTCTTTCAACATATAGAATAAATAGCTCTGTAAATTTTTCTTATGCTTCATAGCAGATAAGCCACGGCCAATTACTATTTTATTCTTGGTAATATTCAGCCGACCAACTGGCGCTCTCACACTAAACAAAATACTGTTAGCTTCAGCAATTCTGGTGAACGATGTCGAATAAGTATCATCAATTACAAATCGAGTTCCGTAGCTTCCTACTCCTTGATGAAACGGCAATCCCTCATTGACTTGATTATAAAATTCAGATTTAGGACTTTGCCCCATAACAACATCAGCAAAATCTGAAAGGCACTGATTGCTCCATCCAGCCGGTACGCCATCAACAATTTCTGTTTCCTCATATCCGGGGAACCGCAAATCAACGAACCATTCCTATACAGACGCTGTGCAGCTTCTTCCAACAGCTTGATTTGCTTCTGGTTGTTTTCAATTAGATTATCATAGGCCGAGAGTATCCCCGCCAGTTTCATCTGGACACTCATTTCAGGCAATAAAATAGGCATCTTTCTGATTACAGGCAAATTGACATGCGCTACCGTTGCACCATTCGCTGTACCAAGCAATTTATATTGCTGCTCCGGTGCAAGCAAATAGTATGTAAGGAACTCTGGAACCACATACTGAGTATTTGGTCGAATTAAAACCGTTCTTTGCCCCATACAGACCTTTTCTCCTTTTGTCACTAAAGCAACATTTCCAGCAGGGGCTTCACGGGCAAAAAATCAAATCACCATCCTCTGGTGTGCCAAGAAAATTTCTTTCTTGATATACTCTTTCGAAACTCTATGCACATCATCAAGGAGCAATCTTCCTTTGCCGACATTTGGCGTTCTGATAAGGGGGTAGCCTTTTCCTTCGTCTTTCGCTGTTGTGTGAGGGCAGTCAATAATAAATTCACAGACATCACTCAGTCTCATTCTGTTTTACCCTCCTTTAGCTTATTGTATTGTTTCTTCCATGCACTTGACGGCTTTTTACATATTCCATCTTCACACGCAAACGCACAAATATCAGCAATGCCATTACTGCCGCAAATGTCTATTTTCAAATTCTTCATAAGCCCATCTGCTTCATATTCTGTGAGATGGTATCCATCAAATCATTTGACTCCGCGTGTAAAGATAACAGCTCCCGATGGATCTCTGTCATGCGTTCCTCAAAGTTTACGCCATCATCTTCAACCGGAGCAACGCCCACATACGCACCCGGTGTGAGAGAAAAGCCTTTTTCCTCAATTTCTTTCTGTGTGGCAACCTTGCAAAGTCCCAGCACATCGTTATATTCACTTTCACCAAATTTCTCATAAAGCCATTCGGCTTCTTTTGCAACGGTCAGAATTTCTTCCAGGTCAGCAATCTTTTCATCCCAATCAATCTGAATTTTCTTTTTATCCGTGCGGTCCGCTGCTTCCGCTTCGGCTTTTTGCAATCCCACGCTGAGCCTTAATGTAAGCTTTCAGAGAGTGAACGGTTTTTGCAAAATCAGACTTCAGCAGAATCTCTGCCAGTTCTTGGCTCCGGTGGGCATAGGCATGGAGCGTCTGACGATATTCAGCAAGCAGTCCTTTGTATTTTTCTGTTTCACCCCGATAGAGCCACACAATAGCATTCAGGTTTTTCAGCTGCCATTCGCTCCACTCATTAAGAGTACGGTCTACTACGGTAAAGTAATTTCTTGCGTCAATAAACAGGGTTTTGTCCAGCAATTCCTCTTTTTACCCCTTATCAAAGAACCAGAGGGAGCAAGGCAGACTTTTGGTGTAGAAGAAGTTGTTTCCCACACTGACCATGCAGTCAACATGACCGGTTTTCACCAGCTTCTCACGGATGTTCTTGTCCTCTCTCTGGCTGTCCGTAGCCGAGGACGCCATAACGAAACCGGCTCTGCCTGTTTCATTCAGATAGGAATAAAAATAGGAAATCCAGAGATAGTTGGCATTGCCAATCTCTTTGTTCTTATTCACACCCGGCAAACCGAAAGGCAATCTTCCTGCACTTTGAGCCGACTCCGATTTGACCTTATCCACATTGAAGGGCGGGTTCGCCATGACATAGTTACAGAAACCGTCCAGATTGTGTGCATCATGATAAAAGCTGTTCGCTTCATCACCAGATTTAATCACACCGGTCAGTCCGTGAACCGCCATATTCATCAGGCAAAGTTTTGCGTTGTATTCCACTTTTTCCTGTCCGTAAAGGTCATAGTATTGTTGGCAATCATACCGGAAGCATTTACAAAATCGCCGGTCTGGATAAACATACCGCCGCTGCCTGCTGCCGGGTCAAGCAGAATGCCGGACTTCGGCTCCAGCACATTTACGATCATCTTTACCAAAGACTTCGGGGTAAAGAACACGCCATCGTCCTGAGCAATATTCTTTGCAAACTTATTGAGGAAGTATTCATAAATACGACCGATTACATCGCCGCCCACATCATCCAGAGCATTGTTATTGAAGATGCGGAGCAGCTCGGAAAGCAGTTCGTCGGAAAACATGGTGTAGTCTTTCGGTAAAACACCTGTCAGCTGTTCGCTCTGGGCTTCCACCAGTTCCATTGCATTGTTCACCACATCGCCCAGACTATTCATGGTGTGTCCGTCCACACTCACAAGGTTTTGGGAAGCGACATCTGCCGGTAACTCTACCAGATAAGTGTACTGTGCTTCTTTGGGGAGGAATAACGCACTTTTTTTTCTTTGAAATCACTTGCTTCTACCGGAAGCACACGGCCGTTTCGCATCGGTCTGTGCGAGAGTATTTCTTTCTCGACCATGTTGTAGCGGCTGTACGCATAACGCAAAAAAGAGCAAGCCCAGCACAGGCATACAGTATTGGTTTGAGGTCAGCTTGGAACCGGCACGGAGCAAATCTGCCGACTCCCACAAATCGGCTTCCAGTTTTCTGACATTTATCATTTGGGTATCCACCTTTTCTTTTTCTATTCAGCTCGTTTTGCAAAGCAGAGCTTTCCATCAATCCTAGGTTCTCGTCTCCGGAAGAATCTCCACAACATCCTCTATCCTGCAGTTCAATTTTCTGCAAATGCGGATAATGACTTCCATCGACACCATCTCATTTCTTGAAATCTTCGCAAGGGTGCTGCCGCTGATCCCGATTGACTTTGCAAGTTCCGTTTTCTTCATTTCCTTATCTATTAACAGTTTGAATAATTTGTTGTACTTACATCCATCTCTTATCCTCCTGACAACTATGTTTCATCATATTTTTTCATACAGCTGCACACAAAATGCATTTTACTTTACATTTTAGCACGAAGTATGCGAACTTCAAGAATAAATATACGACTTCTCGCATATTTGCTGTAACTTTTATGAGAGAATTTACAGTAACTAAATGATTAGAGCCTGATAAGGCAAAATAAAGTCAAGGCTATTATAGGGCAGAACAAAATGGGCTAAATTGGGGCAGATTCCGTCAAATTCAGCCAAACCATTTAGACAAAGAAAAACCCCGAAAGCCGCTTAGCTTCGAGGTTTTTCGTGGTTTTGATTGTAAATTAACGCTTGCTGAACTGAGGTGCTCGACGAGCTGCTTTGAGACCGTATTTCTTTCTCTCTTTCATTCTCGGATCTCTGGTGAGATATCCGGCTTTTTCTTGAGTGTTGGTCTGAAGTCTGCGTCTGCCTGGAGCAAGGCTCTTGCGATTCCATGTCTGATGGCGCCTGCCTGTCCTGTTGTTCCGCCGCCATGAACGTTTACCATTACGTCAAACTTGTCGGTTGTCTCTGTGGCAACCAACGGCTGACGAACGATAACCTTTAAGGTTTCCAGTCCGAAGTACTCGTCGATGTCTCTTTTATTGATTGTGATCTTACCAGTTCCTGGTACCAGGTATACTCTGGCGATAGATTTTTTTCTTCTTCCTGTTCCGTAGAATTTTGTAGTAGCCAATGTTACTTACCTCCTATTAAAATGTTAAAACTTCCGGTTTCTGAGCTTCATGATTGTGCTCAGGTCCTGCATACACGTGAAGTTTTTGTCATCATCTGTCTTCCTAAGGGTCCCTTCGGAAGCATGCCTTTACTGCCAGCTCTACAACTTTTTCAGGCTTCTTGTTTAACATTTCTTTCAGAGTTGTCTCTTTCATTCCGCCTACATAGTCTGAATGATGATAATAGATCTTCTGATCCAGTCTTTTTACCTGTTACTTTGATTTTGTCTGCGTTTGTGATGATTACATAATCACCTGTATATCGATAAACGGAGTAAAGATCGGTTTGTTTTTACCTCTTAAGATCTTTGCTACTTCTGATGCCAAACGTCCTAATGTATATCCTGTAGCGTCTACTACATACCATTTTCTCTCGATTGTTGCTGGACTAGCCATATAACTTTTCATGGTTGTTCCTCCTTGAAATTTACACTCATGCTTATCATAATAAGTATATCGTAAGACGTCTCACCGGGGCTTTGGATAGACGTTTACATACTTCGTCACATTGAGTTATTATATTACACCAGCCCGTGTGTGTCAACCATTTTTTCACATTTTTCAAACCATTTTGTTTCCGTCCTATAAAAGTTGGAGAATCCTCACTTATTCTTGTGAAAACGCCCTGGCCATTCACCGGCCGGGGCAGATTTTTACACAGATTACTCCTCTTCGATCCTGGCAATCTTGTCAATCCTGGTCTGATGGCGTCCGCCCTCAAAGGTAGTGTTGAGAAAAAGATCCACCATCATAAGCGCCAGACCGGCTCCCACCACTCTGCCTCCCATGCACAGGATATTTGCATCATTGTGCTGCCTGGTCAGCTTTGCGCTGAAACAGTCGGAGCAGCAGGCTGCCCGGATTCCCTTTACCTTGTTCGCAACGATGGAAATGCCGATCCCTGTGCCGCAGCAAAAGAATCCCCTTCTCATATTCCCCTGCTGCCACTGCCTTTGCAACAGGATATGCCACATCTGCATAATCTATGGATTCCGGAGAAAAACAGCCGAAGTCTTTATAGGCAATTCCATTCTCCTCCAGATACCCTCTTATCTCCTCTTTTAAATCAAATCCGCCGTGATCACTGCCTATCGCTATCATTCTTAACCTCCTATGTCTCTTTGTGCAAACCGGACTATAATGTACTTAATTGTATACTTAGCCAGGAAGGGACGGATTCTGTTCAAAATCACATCTACCTGCCCTTCCTTCTCAGCCTCACAGTTCAGAGGCATGATCGGATCATGCAGAGACATACGGATCAGCATCCAGCCCTTTACCTCCTCATCGTCGAAGTTCACCCGGATTCCCTCGTAATTGGGAGCAACCACGTGGAAATTCTCCTCTTTTTCTGCAAAAACGCGGAAATCCTCTAGCACCTTTGCTCCGTAATCTTTGTAGTCCGAGTCTGGATTTTTAACCGGTACTCCATACTCTCGGCAGGCTTCTTCAGCTCTCCGATCAGATCCTCGATACGCGTTCCCTCACGTCTGCATTTCGCCAGCCTGCAGATAATCTTAACACTCATATAGGCGCCGTCATCCAGGAAATAATTCTCCTTCACCGCACCATGGCCGGAAGTCTCAATCGCCAGATGGGTTTCCTCGCCCTCCTGGTTTAAACGGATCGCCTCATTAATGACATTTTTGTAACCTCTCTTGAACCGGTGATGCTTCATCTGAAGCTTCTCTTCCAAAAATTCGGTCAAATAATTTGAGGTCACGGAATCCGTCACAACGGTGGTATGGGGATATTTCTCGGACAGGATCGCCGCCATCAGAGCGATGATAGAGTTCTTATTTACTTCCTCCCCGTTTGCAAATACCACTGCGGCCCGATCCCCGTCCGTGTCGAATATGATACCCAGGTCAGCACCCGCATTTAGCACTGCGCTGCGCACTGCCTCCATTGCCTCTTTGTTCTCCGGATTGGGAACATGGTTCGGAAAGGTTCCATCCGGCTCCAGGCAGATGCTGCCGCCTGTCACTGCACCCAGCCCTTCCAGAACTTTTGTAAAGTAGCCGCCAACTCCGTTAGAGGCATCCACAACGATGTGCAGCCCCTGCAGCGGATGCTCAAAATCCTGCGCATTCACTTCTTCTTTGATCAGCCTCTGCATGTGGGCAGAATAGGCCCCCACCAGCTCCGCTTCCTCTGCCTCATAAAACTCAATCTCGTGGTCTACCCTTGAAATCACTGCGGCCTTCTCCAGTACTTCCTTAATCTGGCTGCTCTCCAGACCGCCTTCCCTGGTAAAGAGTTTCAGTCCGTTTCTGTTGAAGGGCAGATGGCTGGCAGTGATCATTACTGCACCGTCATATCCAAATCCTTCCAGAACCGTAGACATAAACATGGACGGCGTGGAGGTGAGTCCGCAGTCATAGGCCTTACATCCTCTAGTCATGACTCCATTTACCACACCCTTTTTCAACTCCTCCGCAGAAATACGCGAGTCGTGTCCAATTCCAACCTGGATCTGCTCATAGGAATCCCCTTTTTGTCTGCCAGAAAATCTACAAATGCAACTGCAATATTGCGCGCAATCTCAGAGGTAAGATTTACCGGCTCCCCCTCTACACCTTCCACAGAAACGCCGCGGATGTCACTGCCATTTTGCAGCTTGAAATACATTTCTTCCCATTCTTCCATTTTTTGTCTCCTCTCTTTATCTCTGTTGTCCATTCTACCTGTATTTTACCATCAGTCTTAAAGTTTGTCTGCACTTTTTATCTGAATTTCTTACTCTCTGTATCTGTTCAATCCGTAGACAGCAACATGCATAAACCCATGATACGTATTATGCTTTGCGGCACATCTTCCATATATAATAAGCCATGCTGCCAAAAAGCAGCACCAAAGACACTGGAGTGAACCATACTCCCAGTCCTGTTCCCCTGGCACTGCAGACTAACATATAGGAAAAATTAAGGACCATCAGAAGTTTCACCACCAAGATCAGGCTTAGGCACTCTTTATAAGCCCTTTCCCTGTCACCTTCCCTCCCCGGTACATTCCAGATCTGGGGAAACTTTGTACCCGGTAATTCCCAAATACAGCACCGCTTCCGACACTGCCAGAAACAGGATACTCTCCTTTTCCCGACCAGGCATCCGCCTCTCCTGCTCCTCCAAAATGCGAAGGAACTTTATCCGGAAGCTTTCCATATGTAAAAGCCAGCCAAATGAGAGGCAGTACCAAAGCCAAAAGCCCGGCCCACTCCACAACTCTTTGAAAACGCGTATAATTTATTTTTTTCACTTTGTTCCTCCTTGGGCAGCATGATGTTGACCTGAAACGCTCCGTTCTCTACCCGGTGTGCAGGGTTCCGTGATATTTTTCCAGGGTATACCGCACATTCTCCAGTCCGATTCCCATATGTCCCTCCTTAGTGCTCTCGCTTTCACCCATCGAATTCCGGATGCTGACCACAATGAATTCATTAAAATAGTCCATTTTCAGGTCAATGTAGGCATCGTTTTAATTTCCCTGGCTGCCTCAATGGCGTTGTCCAGCAGGTTGGCAAATATGGTGGTGATGTCCAGATCTTTAATGCCCGTAAGCTTCACATCCCCGATTGCGGCCCTGACCATTATCCCTCACGCTCCGCTTCCTGAAGCTTATCATTCAAGATTATGTTCAGCATGTGATGGTCTGTGTAGTATTTTTCTCCCAAAACATTCAGCATGTGGTAAATGTCCTCCACATAGGACTGGGCTTCCCCTGTCTCTCTGGAAGCATACAGACGCTCAATGGCCTGCAGGTGGTTTTTCATATCATGAATCACCTTTCTGGAATCCTCGTACTTTTTTTCCATCTGGCTGTAGTATTTGAACTGTATCTCATTTTGATTTTTAAAACCTTCAGCTCATTCTCCAAATTGTTGGCTTTAAACATATACCCGAACAGGTACACAAAGAATATATTTACGGCAAGCAAGATCACCATATTTACTGCCATCAGCCCGTAACCATACAGGGGTGCATAGACCTGCCCCATAATTACCATGGACATCATAAATACCAGACTGAAAACCGGCAGTAAAAATATACTGATATGCTGCCATCTGGTTAGCCTTGACATTTTCTTTTGTCTGATTACAAATACCAGGAATCTGGTAACGCACAGTACAACGAGGATTTTAAGGGCCAGACAGATATTATAGTATGCATATGGGTCCCGGATATAGCTCAATAGTCCCTGCATCCCCAAGAGAACTGCAATCTGGCAGATGCACACACACCATGTAAAACATATAGTAAAAAATGTACAGCCCTTTTTTGTTAAACAGAAAGTGACCGATAAGGGAGACCATGAGCAAGCCTGCTCCTATGTTTACATAGTCACTGTAAAACAAAGGGTCAGAATGCTGAATACCACCCCATAGCACAAAAATGCCAGCACATACCACCATTTTTTCCGAAAATCTCTTCCTATATGGTTCATGTAATAGTAGGCGCTGTACACCAGCACCAAAAAGTTCTGATAAACCCAGAATGAAATTGAGCACAATCATCTTGTCATTCCCCTTAAATCTGACTGGCCATAAATCTGCTGAGCTTCTCCCGAAACTCTACTGATTTTTTCTGTGAGAGCGGGATCAGGCTTCCGTCCATCATGTGGATGTCATATCCCTTTATAGACTTAACGTAAAACAGATTCACTGTAAAGCTTTTTGTGAGGCATGCAGAAGCCATGGGTTCCATCCTTGCTGCCAGCTCTGTGATACTGCCCCGTATCCAGTAATTCCCCACCTTTGTGTGTATCTGGATCTTACGGCACAGGTATTCAAAGTAATAGATATCCCCCAGTTCAAATTCCTTCAACCCTTCATCCGTCTCAAAGCGCAAAAAGTCTTAGGCTCCTCAGAGACAGCATAGTCCATGGCCTCTCTGATCTGCCTGCAGATCTGCTCCTTTTTTACCGGTTTCAGCAGGTAACCAAAGGCGTGTACGGAAAAAGCATGGCTGGCGTAATCCGGATAAGCGCTCACATATATGATTTTCACTTTTTATCTGTCCTTCTCAGCTTTCTGGCTGTCTCGATACCGTTGATCCCCTTCATATCAATATCCAGGAAGATCAGGTCAAACTCTTTCTTCGCTGCCAGCAAACTCGCCGCTGGAGTACAAGTCCACCGTACAGGGCTTTTCAACGCTTTTTGATGTATTCTGCCATTTGCCTTGTCACTTCAGGCTCATCATCGCAGACTGCAATCCGAAACATGAACGGGGCCTCCTCTGTGTTATTTTTAACCCTACCATAACTACTCAGTGCCTTCGCAGTTATATGAAAAATCGTAACTGTTCAGTACCTTCCCAGTTACATACAAAAATCCATCTAAAATCACCTTTGAGATGGGATCCTTCTGTTACCAGATTACCACAGTTACTGCCTGATTGACAGGCCTTGTGCACAAGATACAGATTTAAAGATTTAATTACAGTTACATGCAAAAAAGACCAGACTGCAGCACTTGTCTGATCTTTTTCAGAATCGACCGGGTCATTTCCGGAAATGACCCGGTCACTTTGGGTACTTTATCTCAACCAGGGTCAGACCTTCCGGCCTGGCGGTCTCCCCAGCCATATTTCTATCCTTTGCATCCAAGATCTCCTTTACGTATTCCGGTTCAAAGGAGCCTCCTCCCACCCGTATCAGAGTACCTGCTATAATGCGCACCATATTGTACAAAAAACCCATTTCCCCTCACGCGCAGGGTAATCATGTCATTTTCCCTCTCCACATCCAGGGAATAGATGGTGCGGACAGTGCTGTCTGTCTCCGGCTTCATTGTACAAAATGAGCGAAAGTCGTGTTCCCCACCAAAAACCGGGCTGCCTGCCTCATCCGCTCCACATCCAGGGATAATAGTAAAAAAGGCGTACAGTCTTTGCGTGGGGTCCTGGAACCTTCTGTTCAGTATGCGGTACTCATACGTCTTCACTGTCTTCTGAAAACGGGGATGAAAATCAGCCGGTACCTCACAGGACTCCTGAATACGGATGTCATCCGGAAGCCTTGTGTTCATGGCAAAGGAGATCTTATCCGCAGGCATCCTGGCCCTTGTGTCAAACACCGCCACATTTCCCAGGGCGTGAACCCCGGCATCTGTTCTGCTGGCACCGGTCACCCGGATCTCCTCCCTTAATAGCTCCGATAAATGATGGTTTAAGACCTCTTCGATGGTCAGTGCATTGGGCTGAATCTGCCAACCGTGATAATTTGTGCCGTCATACGCCACCGTCAGTTTCACTCGCTTCATTTTCTTACTCCAAACTCGCTCTTGCTGCGAAAGTCCCGGGAACTTCCGCACCTACACTGGAACAAAATAGTTTACTGCAAACATACAGCCCAGATACACCAGCATCAGCAGATAGGCAGCCTTGTCTCTCTTTTTTGTAGACCAGGGGCTTCATCTTTGTGCGCCCTCCTCCCCGGTAGCCTCTGGCTTCCATAGCCATAGCCAGGTCATTGGCCCTGCGGAAGGCTGAAATAAAGAGGGGTACCAGCAGCGGAACCAGGCTTTTTGCCTTTTTGATCAGGCCGCCGGATTCGAAGTCCGCCCCTCTTGCCATCTGCGCCTTCATAATCTTGTCCGTCTCCTCCAGTAGGATGGGGATAAAGCGCAGGGCGATGGACATCATCATCGCCACCTCATGCACTGGTACATGCAGCTTTTTTAAAGGACCCAGCCCCTTCTCAAGCCCGTCGGTCAGATTGTTGGGCGTGGTGGTCAGGGTCATGATGGAAGAGCCGATGATCAGGAACGCCAACCGAATGGCCATAAACACTGCCTGCCGGATACCCTCCCAGGTAATCGTCAGTTTCCAAATGGTAAGGGCCGGTGTCCCGGGCGTCAGAAACAGGTTAAAGACCACTGTAATCATCAGCAGAATCATAATGGCTTTTAAACCCTTCACCATAAATTTGAACGGAACCTTTGAAACACGTATCACCGCCGCCAATGCCAATGTGGCCACAGCGTATGCGCTGAAGGAGCGGAATAAAAAAGGGAGAAGATAAATACCAGGGTTCCCACCAGCTTTGTTCTGGGGTCCATTCTGTGTATAACCGAGTCTGTCGGGTAGTATTGTCCTAATGTGATATCTCTTAACATAATCTTTCTACTTTCCCATTGCCTTTAATATGGCCTGCTTTGCTTCCTCTACCGTAGTTGCTGTTGTATCGATATCCCAACCTTTATCCGCAAGCCTTTTTACCACATAGGCAGCCTGCGGAGCGGCAAGTCCCATGGCCTCCAGCTCCTTATAGTGCCAAAACACCTTCTTGGGGGCATCATCGTACATCACGCTTCCCTTATTCATCACAATGATACGGTCCACGTATTTCGCAATATCCTCCATGCTGTGAGACACCAGGATCACTGTGATCTTTCGCTCCCTGTGGAGTGCCGCGATCTGATCCAGAATGTCGTCCCGCCCTTTGGGGTCCAGCCCGGCTGTGGGCTCATCCAGAATCAGCACCTCCGGATGCATGGCCAGTATTCCCGCAATCGCCACTCTGCGCTTCTGGCCTCCGGACAGTTCAAAGGGAGATTTTTGTAATACTTCTCCTTCATCCCCACCTGCTTCAGAGCCTCTTTCTGCCCTCTCCTCTATCTCTTCCCGGAGAGGCCCAGGTTCTTAGGGCCAAAGCATACATCCGTAAACACATCAATCTCAAAGAGCTGGTATTCCGGATACTGAAATACAAGGCCCACTTTTGCTGCGCAGCCCGCGCATATCGTAGCCCTCCTGATAAATGTTTTCCCCATTGTAACGGATCACACCGGAGGTCGCCCTGATCAGTCCGTTTAAGTGCTGGATCAAGGTGGACTTGCCGGACCCGGTATGGCCGATGATACCGATAAACTGGCCATCCGGGATCTCAGATTGATATTGTCCAGGGCTTTCTTTTCAAATGCGGTCTCTTCACCGTAAACATAGCTTAAATTTTCTATTTTAATTGACATAATTCACTCACCAACTCATCCACGGTCAGGATTCCCTCCGGGAGAGGCAGTCCTGATTTCTTCAGTTCATGGGCCAGAAGCGTAGCCTGGGGCACATCCAGGCGGTACTCCTTGAGCTTGTCCACCTGGGAAAACACCTCCCTGGGCGTTCCCTGCATGACAATCCTGCCCTCATCCATGACAATCACTTTGTCCGCATAGATTACCTCTTCCATGTAGTGCGTGATCAGCAGCACCGTCACATCCTCTACCTGATTTAAGGCCCTCACTGTGCGGATCACCTCTTTGCGCCCTGTTGGGTCCAGCATGGCAGTGGGTTCGTCCAGCACAATGCACTTGGGGCGCATGGCCACTACGCCCGCTATGGCCACCCGCTGCTTCTGTCCTCCTGAGAGCTTTGACCCGCTCCCAGATTTCCTCCTGGGGAACTCCCATATTCTCAGGCCCAAATCCTACATCCTCCTCCACCACAGTACCGATAATCTGGTTGTCCGGATTCTGAAACACCATCCCTGCGCTCTGGCGCACATCCCAGAGATTCTCCTCCCTGCTGGTGACCTTCCCATCCACATAGAGGGTCCCTCCGTAGGCACCAGGATGGCGTTGATATGTTTGGCCAGTGTAGACTTCCCGGAGCCATTGTGTCCCAGTATCGCCACAAAGTCGCCGCGCTTTATATCCAGGTCCACACCATCCACTGCCTTGTGCGTGGACTCTACTTGTCCGTCTTCTCCGTATTTTTTATACTCATATATGATTTTATTCGCTTCTATTATTCCCATAATTTATTTCCATCATTTCTCTGCAGCCTGATTGATAACAGGCAGCTATTGTTAACCCCATTCCTAAATGGGGAGACATTCTCTACTGACCTATTGTAATTGATTTATGCGAGAAATACAAGGATTTTACAATTTTTCTCAATATCTGTAATACCGAACGTCTATGTTGATCCTGAAATATTTAGCAAAAAACAGATCCACTTCCCGGTTCAGCACCGAATAGCTGGAACCGCAGCAGGGGACTTAAGTGCCGCTTTGCAGGGTCCTGCGCCAAGTCTTCAAAGGCAAAAATCTTTTTTGCAGCAGTGGCACTGGCATATGTATTCTTTTTCCACGGTGTTCCCACCCTCTTTCTTAAATAATGCATAACCGTGCAGTGTGTACACAGTTATGTTACACAGTTGTAATATTTTATCTAATGTCTTGTGTATTATAAAACATGGATTTCCATGCGGTTGTCCCCCGCAAAACTCAATGGTGTACTCCTGGTCCTCACACTCCATACATGTGACTTTCTCTATGGCTTCGGTGTTAATGTATACAAACCCCTGGTCCACCTCAATCACCATCTCTCCGGCTTCATCTAAATAGAGTTCTTCCACCTGTCCCTGACAGTAGCTGCGAAAGCCTCTGCCTCCCTGGTATAAGATGGATACATAGGTACCCTCTGTAAGTATCTTTTGTAAGTTTTTTTCAATAATTCCATATGCACTGCGCCCCCTTTTTCGCATGAACATATGTTCGTTTCCCATAATATACCATATTTTTCCTCCTGTGTCAATTTACTAATTTTAAAAATGATTTTTCGGGTCTGAAACTTTGGATTTGATGTATAATGATGTAAGAGTACAGAAATGAAAACCGATTTGATGCAGAGTTTTCAGTGAAAAAAGAAAGGAGCAGAAAATGAGAAAGCAGGACCGTTTTTCTTCCTTGCGGGAATACTGATGTTGGCCAGTGAGATATGGAAACAGATTTGTCTGACTTTTGTGGTGAATCATCATTCCTACAGTTGGTGGCATTTCCCCTTCCAGCTGTGCAGCATTCCCATGTATTTATGCCTGATCCTCCCCTGGATCAGACTTCCGGAAGCTTCGGTCTGCCTGTCTGGCCTTTCTGATGGATTTTGGGCTGCTGGGAGGTATTTTTGCCTTCTTTGACACCAGCGGCATGCACTACAGCTGGATGCCCTGACGCTCCACTCCTTCCTATGGCATATTGTTCTGATCCTGCTGGGAGTGAGAGCGGGACTGTACAGTAGGCCTTACAGCTCCTGGAAAACATATGGATACTGTGTATGGCTCTATCTGGCCTGCTGCCTGACCGCTACCATACTGAATACGTGCTTTTACCCCCTGGGGACAATCAATCTGTTCTATATCAGTCCGTATTATCCCATGACGCAGAGGGTTTTGGGGATATTGCAGATATTGTGGGCAATACTGCAGGTATTCTCATCTATGTGGGGGCAACCATAGCAGGGGCGGGACTTTTCACAAAATCTGGCGCATTCTCCCTGAGCGGCTATCCCATTTTTACAGATAACCCCTCAGAGCCTTTCGCAGGTTGTTGTCCGATGCCTCCAGATTGTACTGCCTCCGTATTTCGCAGAATTCAGGAAGGAGAACCGCATCCATGGGATTCTCCAGGTTGTTCTTTGCGCTGAGCAGTTTTACCTGATAGGCCACCCCTGACCAGTAGATATTTTAATATTCAGATGCTCCAGCCCCAGATACAGGGTCAGCCGCTTCACTTTATCGTATAGCCGGTGTCTGTCTGTAAAAATATCCTCGCTCTTGTCCTCGCTCAGGCGCGGCTTGTAGATGCGGTCGGTCATGAGCTGGATGCGCTGGGCTTTCTCTGTATAAAACACATAGGTGTACGTATCTGCCGCATTCAAGGCATACCGGCAGAGCTGTTCATCCACCGCAATCTCCCGTTTACGCGGTACCACACGGTTCTCTTCATCCAATCCGGGCAATGCAATCTTTTTTCTCCGCCACGCGGATGTCGCCCTTTGTCACATACAGAATCTCACAATTACACTTTCCGTTAATGCCGGAAAAGATCCCGTACAGAAGAAATTTGTCTACGGGATTTTCAAGCTCCGCCAGCACGGACTGCAGTTGGTTGTAGCTGATCCTGGGCTTCTCCTTATCACCCGTGCACTTTCTCAGTTCCTCCATGGTGATCTCACCATAATGATTTAAGATACCGGAATCTATCTTCTCCTTATAAAACTGGGCATAGCCCTTCAGAATCGAATTTGCGGTCTGAAGCGTTGTGGACATGTAATCAAATGCTTTGTACATAAGAAAGATCTCTTTTAGAAAAAGCCGCCGCGTCTTTCTTTCGGGAAGATTCCTGCCGTTTACACAACTCAAATATACGCTTTGCCCTGTGATAATAATTTGGATTGCTTTCCTCCAGAAGCTGAAGGTACTGCTCTTTTATCTCCTGATTATACATGCCATGGCCCTCCTCTTCTTACATACTATCAAAAAATATCTTGATGTCAATTTTCTTTTTCTATCTCTTTTCCTGTATTATTGTATAAGCTCACAAATATTCCGATTTTTTGATATTCTATTGACACTAGATAAAATATCATTTATGCTGTATATACATTAAATAAAATATCAAAGGAGGGTTTTATGAAACTGTACAAATATATATTCCACTCCAATCAGTAGGTCTTCAGACACTCACCCTGGATGTCCATGAGTGCCCCTGCACCTATGTTTCCCAGGATTACCCTGTACATAGAATCCGGAAATCATCCATAGGTACGGTCAATCCGGAATCATTGGAACTGATCCTGACGGAAGAAAATGCAGAGGAAGCCTGCAATGTCTTTTGCCAGGCATTTCTCTCTAAGCAGGCCCAGGTCTATACGCACCTGGTGCAGATCTTAGACGAGTACGCGGATATTCTCTTTAATAAAGAGCCGGAGACTCTCTCCGTCTGCGGAAAGGGGGACCTGCATTGATAAATCACTCTGTTTATATCCCATCTGTGGACGCAAAGGATCTCTATGTCTTCAACCACCTGAATACCTCTTCAAAGAGCGAGTACACCCTCCTGCGTCCGGATGGAACCGTAAACCTCCACAAATTTTCCAACGCTTTTGATTACAGCCTGGATCTGGTCAAACTGAGGGAGGTCTATCAGAAGGTATACAGAAACAGCCGGTTTTCCTTTCGAAATGGCGAGAAAGAGTACAGCACCAGAGTCATCAATGTGACGTTTAAGTACAGCACAAAGCGGTTTAACCAATACGGCCCCAGCCTCTATGTGCGGTTCGGTTACTCCCCCAGGGATATGGTTCTTGAAAACAGTGTCTGCCTGATTGACGGTGAACTGGCTGCCATTCAGACAGATACCCCAGTTAGTAAGGATCAGGCTCTGTCTGCGGATCTGCTGGGGAAATACTTTGTGTATCAGGACGGACAGTATCAGTTAAACCGCAATGAGACCCTGCACACAGTGGCCCGGTTGGAGAGAAGAGCTCTACGAAAACGGCTTCTGGTGTGACGGCGTACACTATGTACGGTTCAAGCGCTCCTCCGGGAGCAGCCGGGTTGGAAAATGCCTCTTCATCGATGAGCGCCTCTACCCTGCCATGCATAAGTATGAGCTGCTGGGCCTGAAGCTCATGCCCGGACAGCCTGTGGATCTGGCTGCACTGGAGGCCTATATCTCCCTCACCATGAGCTCCATCATGGATACCATTGAGATTCCCCGGAAAGTATTCTGGTGGTCGATGACTTTGAAAGCGTGTTTAAAGACAGGGCAGCTGTCACCCGTGTCCAGGATAACCGGTTATACACCCAGGCCGCGGAGGTTTCCATCTCCAATTCCATCTGGGATGGCCAGTCCCTGATTGATACCTCCCTCCTGGGGCCCTATGCCGCGTACGGTATGGTACTTCTGAGGAAAACTTCTTTAAGTCCTGCTGCTTCAATACAAATATCCAGCTGTTTTTTCAGGAAAACAACATCACCTCCACAGAACAGCTAAATGGTTTTACGCTGGCAAAAGACATTTCTCAGGTCAAAATGATCACCACGCCCAGCAGCATCAAATTTTTAAAGTTTGGTTCCCTCAAACAGTGGCTTGGACGCATCGACTCCACCTTCGGACTCGTGAAGCATGAGAAAAAAGCCTCCGTTTTTGAGGGGAGCCTGGTACAGACCCACTATCAGCTTTTTAAACACCCTGCAGCTCTCACGATCCCAGATGCAGGCCTTTTTATCCCAGAGCTTTGATTACCTGGATCAACTGAAAAAGATCCCTCTGTGCTGCGCTATCACATACACTATCCCGAGGCCTCCCATCTCGCGCCGGGGGCCTGCCGCAGCAAAAATGATATCGTATTTCAGCTTCTGGGACTGAACGAAGCATTTACCCGGACCCGCTGGTACAGCGATTTCCGCCAAAAAATATAGATGCCTTTAAAAGAACCTGCGCTACGGCCACGTGCTGATAAACGGCAACTATTCCGTTCTGTTCGGAAACCCTCTGGAGATGCTCATGCAGAGCATCGGGCAGTTTTCCGGGGAAGGCCTTATGGAAAAGGGCAGCATCCACAGCCGCCGCTTTCCCTATGACCGGGTCATTTTAGGCAGCCGAAGTCCCCATGTGTGCCGGAAACATCCTGCTGGCCAGCAACAGAGCGGATAAGCGGCTGGATCACTATTTCAACTTAACGGATGAAATCGTCTGTATCAACAGCATTGGAGAAAATATTCTCAAAGACTGTCCGGAGCGGATTAACCTGCGAAGTCCGCCCATGAAGTAATTTGCATGAAAAAAATTCGGTGAACCTGGACATCCAGGGTGTCCTGCCAGGGCAGGGCTAACGGTAGAACCCGGCAAATTCCCGGCAATACCGTGCCAAGCCAAAAGAGTGATCTTTCGGAAGGTGTAACGAGCAGTACATACCTTCTCTCCGGAGAAGATGAAGTACATACGGATGCGTGCAACCCGTATTCCATAAGCGCCGAACCCCTACTCCCCTATGGGACAAGAGGGTGATGATGTGCTCTAATCCCCTATAAATGGATATGTCTGCTGACGCAGACAACACCATCCGTGAAAGTCAGTTGCCCCGTGCCATTGGCACTCCCGCAACTTTCACAGTAAATATCGGGAAACCGAGGGTAGCAATTGTTCGACAGCGATACCATGCTGCTGACAGACGACAAGATCCTGGTAGATGCCGCCAGGAAAAACTATGATCGCTTTCCAGTCCCCACCAATCTGGTGGATTCCTCCAAGGTCAAACGGCATTACACAGCTAAGGATCAGGCAGACCTGGATATACAAACCTCCGTAAACAAAATAGGGGATATCGTCAATCTCTCTCAGGAGCTTCAGTCATACATGTGGCATCTGATGAACAACGGTTCCTCCTTTGCTGAAGTGCAGGATCTCTACTATGATATCTGCCAGCTGGACGTCATGTCCGGCATTGAGATCGACAAGGCAAAGAAGGAGTTCAGCATAGACAATTCCGTGGAGCTGAAGCTTATCCGGGAAAAATGGCAGCGCACCGACAATGCCCAGCGCACCATAAAGCCCTACTTTTTCGGACATGTGGCCCAGACAAAGGGATACTACGACGATGTCCGCAAAAACTATATGCACCACGATACATCCATGGACTATCTGGAGGAACTGTTGGATGCTTACCGCTCCCCCACTCTCAGAAGCCCAAAGCTGCCGCTGACTTCTATTATTAAGAGCAGCGAAATCCGCCATAACTCCGTAAACCAAAAGCAGATTGCTCTCATTATTCAAATGATCCGCGAGTTTAAAGTCTGGGCCCACTATCTGTGGAACAGAGATACCTCCATGGAAAGGGCAGAAAAAGCGGGATCTGTACAACACGAAAAAAGCGGAGCTGATTGAATCCATCAACAGCAAAAAAGCAACCCATCCCAACAAACACACTCTTTATATGCTGCTGCGCAGGCTCGAGGAACCGGAAAACAAGGATATCCGCTCTTACATAATCACCATTTTGTTTGGTATCTGCAACGAGGAAGCTTTCACGCTGATCCTTGAATCCGCAGATACCGTCTCCACCCTGAAGCCGTCTCCCGCCGGCGAAGTTCTTCTATATGGAAGAAGATATGAACGGACCCCAGTCGAACATCCTGCCTGACGCATAGCAGACACGCCTGAAGGAGGAACCATTATGAATAAATATTCCATAAACCCAACAGAACTGACCAAAGAGCTTTCCCGCCAGACGGGAATCACCCAAAAAAATCCGGCTGGTCTTACATGCCATGGAGGATTTCACCAAACAGCAGCTCACGCGCTCCGACAGCAGCCAAAAGGTAGAGATAAAATTCTTCCCCGGCCTGACCCTGGTCTCAGAGTACATCTGCTCCTATGAGGCGAAAAATCCCTCACCGGCCGCCAGATCCCACCCCTCCCCCGGAGGAAAATCCACGCGAAAATCAGCAGGAATCTGAGGGAGTATGCAAATATGGAGGAGTAAAAATCGCAAAATTCTCCCCCTTTCCTCGCCAATGGAAGGTGGTGAGACAAAAAAAACTGCATGTGTCCCATGCAGTTTTTTTTTCGTTTTTTTCACCTTATAGGAGAGGACCAAACACGGAGGCCTCCGCTTGGTTACACATTCTTCTCCCCTTTCTACCCGCCATTCACTATCAACTTACCCAAGATCGGAGGTGGTTTGTTATAGCAAACAGCTCTTTTATTCTGCTCTTAAAAAGAAAAAAGTTAAAGAGTGAAATCGTATCTGACCCACTGATTGTGAAAACAATCGGCAGTCCCAATTACACGAAAGATGATCCGGTTCTTTCCGGAGAGGATGTAAAAGAAAATTATATTTTCACCTGGAATCAAAATCCAAATCTGACAGACGGTCAAATCACTTATATCACTTTACAGGCTCACATAAAAAGTGCCGGTAATATATGGGTTACCCTTCTCTTGAAATTTGGATCTATAGTCACGTTAATCATCTAAAGCTTGATCCACAGGAGTTTCCCGGCATAGAAGCAAACCGCAATGACTATCTGGCACAGCTTCTTGACCAAAAATTCAACGGGCGAACAAGCCTTGGCTCGGAAAAAAGAGGATGGAAGCAAACGAAACTTAATCGGAGAATTGACACTGACCTCAAATACAGAGAACGCTTATAATCAGGATTTTTATATGCCGCAGCCTGATATTTGAGACAAAAGATGTCAACAGCTCTATAAATAACGGACGGTGATCATTTGGAGGGAATAATAAATGATGAACTACAGATTTACCGCGGAAAAGACATTTATGTAAAAAAAGGGATTGTAATTCACCAACCCAATCTGGATGAAATATGCGACTATGGTGAGCGTGATTATTGGTCTTTGGTAAACACTCTTACCTCTGTGGGAGCTGATATGAAATTTCAACTTTACGATATGGGAATTGATTATACGCAAGTAAACGACTTCGAACTGTTTCACAGTCTGCTTACCCAGTCTCTCTCCCAGAAAAAAACCTCCATATTATTTGGAGATTTAAATTTTACAAATTTCAACCTGTTCAAAAAAACGGCTCTGAGGACATTGTAATGTATGATTCGGAAAACGACATTGAAATCGACGAATATACATACCTGGTAATCGCAGACGTATTGAGAAAAATGCATGGTTTAAAGCGCAATGACAAAATCCCTGCAAATGAATCCACCAAGATGATTCTGATAGAGGATGACCGTGAGGACTATGAGAGGAACAAAACCAGAGAATACCATTCACAGATGAAAAACATGGTGTCTGCCATGATAAACTGTGAGGGTTTCAAATATAACCACTCAGAGGTATGGGATATGAAGATAAGCGCATTTATGGATTCTGTTAAAAAGAATCTCCAAAATCAAAAAATGCTTCTTTATTATTGCAGAGTGGGTATTCCGGCTTTGGAATAGACCTCAAAAAGTATCTGACAAACAACTGGACTGGCTTGGAGAGCTTGAGTAACGGGTTCTCTTTCTTGCCAAAATCAAAAAATGGAGGTAATTATTTATGTCATTTAACCCTAATGAATTAGTACTTGAAAAAATCAGGTCTGTCGAAGAGTATGATCCGGCCACAAGTGAGTTGATCGGCAGATATACACAGATTAAAGAGCCCTCTCTGCAGACTGCAGCCGAGGGAACCGCAGTAACAGATGCCATGGGCGCAGAGATCGTTACGTTTTACAATGCCCAGACCGGAACCTTTAGCTTTACAAACGCGCTCTTCTCTCTGGATCTTGCAGCGTCACAGTTTGGCTCCAGGAAGGAAGTGGCAAGCGCTTCCAACAAGATTGTCAAACCGATCTCCGAGACCATTGTGATTGCATCCGATCATACCGCGACTTTAAAATATGTACCCGTGGGTACTGCCGGAGCGGAAATCAAATATGTAAAAGTGATCAATGACGACAATACCTTTGGAGAGACATATGAGATCTCCGCCACAGCCGGGGAAGGCAAATTCATTTTGGATGCTGAGACAAAGAAAATCACCCTTCCGGAAAGTGTCAGCGGCAGAATCTTTGTCCGGTATGACGCTGAGACAGACGCTGCTGTAAAGATTACGAAAAAAGGCGGGAAGCGTGCCTGAAATTAAGTCCTTGCTCATCCACGCTATTTTCCATGATCCTTGTAACGCCAATATTGTCTACGCAGGGGTTATCTCTGTTCCTAGAGCACAGATTGATCCCTCTGCTGTGGAACTCACCCTCACTCCGGACGGCGGTCATGCGGCCAGCTACAAGCTGCAGAAATCTTACTGTGGAGAAGATGAGAGATTGTTTGACATCATCGTTTCCCAGAACTAAGGATATGTGTGATGCACGGCTGCACAGCAGCCGCGCAGCCGCATAAAATGAGGTGCACAATGGCGGATTATTTAAATGGAACATGTTCTGTATGCGGTAAGCCGTATCACATATGCGGGGACTGTACAAACACCAAGTCTTTTTCCCCTGGAGAACCGTAGCGGATTCTTTGAATTGTTATAAGATTTTTCTAATCCTTCGCGACTATACAAATGGATATACCATAAAAAAGCGAAGCACGGGAACTGCTTCAAAAATGTGATCTGTCGGGATTAGAAAATTTCCAGAAAAACATAAAAAATTCCATTCTTGAAATTTTAGATGAAGAACAGGAATCTGAAGATATCATTGAATAGATACCACTATTCAACAGGTCTGTGCATTTACTGCACAGACCGTAAGAAAAATACAAGCGTGCAAAAATCCCATCGCCAAAGGCGATTTCGAATGGTTTTTGCATGTAACTGTGAAGGTACTGAACAATTAGGAATAGTGAATTTAAAACCTAGGGCTATACATCACTATTCTGTGGTCTGTATAGCCTATTTTTTATTCGGAGGAGGGAGGAAAATGAAAACATACAGTGAACAGTTTCACTACTATTACGAGATTGAAGACGTCATACACTGTAAAGATCCGAAACAGCAGAGATTGTATCTGAAACACGGGCGAAATTGGCGGATGTCTTCTACTCCGGCAATGATGATAAAGTAGTGTTTGTATTTTGGAAAGAGGGCACACAGGAGCTCTATAAAAAATGGAAAGCAAGGACTTTGTTATAAAATGGGAGGTAATTGAACTATGATGACAGGATTATTTACATACAATGGCAGCGATGTGCCGTTTCATTTTCAGGACACACTTTCGATGTCGCAGAAGCTGAAGATTGTAGCCAATGTGACAAATACCGTGGTTGGCTCTCTGTACCTGCCTATGTTTAAAGAGGTGGCTGCAAAGTATTATATTTTAAAGGAATGCTGCATTGATCTTGATCTGTCAATGATGGAAACCACGGAAAAGGATGACAGCGGACAGGAGCACATCTATCCCAACTGGGATGAAGTTGCGCTCTTTACATCAAAGACCAATGCTTTTGAGAGCGTTGCGTCAGGTCTGAAGGAACAGTATACAGAAATTTTAGAGAATATTGATGACAACATCTCTTATATTTCCGGAATTGACAAAACCAGCATCGGCGCGGAAATAATTAATCTGCTAAAGAATGTAAACCGCACAGTTGACAGCTGGAAAGACCTCCTCACAGAGGACATGTTAAAAGATATTTTTGAAAGGACCGGAAAACTGGAGAGTACAAATAAGGAAAAATAATTATGATTGGAGGTGATGGTTTTTGAGTGATTTTATAACACGTGTTGTTGCACAGCTTGATACCAAACAAGCAAAAAAAAACAGCTCGCAAAGCTGACTAAAAGCAAAAAAAGAAAATTACGATAGATATCGCCATAAAAACGCCGGCGCTCTAAAAACCTTGAGCAAATGGCTGACAATGTTGTGAAAGAAGTAAATGGAAAAAAGCTAGGCTTTACCATTGACAACAGCCAGGCCATTGCCGCTATAAAACAGATAAAAAAGAATATGATGCTTTTAGACAACAGGGGATCTGTCGCACCTGCCCATCCCACTGTTTATGACACACCAAAAACGAACACGGTGCAGGCTCCGGTCCATAAAGTGGAGACCAAGGCGGATGCCATTGAAAAAGTTACTAATTCTGACAAAGTTGCAGCAAGTACCGGAGGCCTTAATGGCTTATTAGATATTATTACTAAGATTACTGAGAAATCGGGTTCTGTGAAATCTATTCGCGAATCCCTTTAATGGAATACTGGAATCAGAAAACGTGGGTAAAACACAAAATTCAAAATATAAATTTGCCCAGGCTGCATAGTGATGTGCAGTTAGAAAGTGGAGTATATCGGTCAAAGGATGGGGACATCAGAGACCGAGGTAAGGTAATAAGCGTGCGGGCGACCGCACCGCCAACCGTAACGACTGTAATACTTGTCGTAGTAATATGACGAGTTCACTCGCTCTTCTTCTCTCTGAGAAGAATGAAAGATCCAGTCTGAACATCACGTATAATCCAACTTGAAAAAGTATGAAGCGTGAGAATAAGGAAGAAATTCCTTATCGCCATAATTGAAAACAGCTTTAGCGTAGCTGGTGACATTATGAGGTGGAATTCATAATGTCATAAATACGTAACTTTTTAACAGGTCTGCGCATTTACTGCGCTGACCGCAAGAAAATGATTCAGGCATCTTTAGTGTAACTGATCCTTGCAAAAAAGCTTTTGAATATTGGTTTATAGTATGGTAAAATCATCCTATAAGTAGCTGTTTAGTACCTTTGCAGGCCAGCTCAATGGTAACCATATCACGAAATTCAGGAGGGGAAATTTATGGCATTAATCAAGTGTCCGGAGTGTGGAAAGAAATAAGCGATCAAGCTGCTAACTGCCCTAATTGCGGGTTTCCAGTGAACAAAAGTGACAGCCAGTCTGTTCCAACAACACAATCACATGAAGAAATCATCGAAAAGGCAAAGCACAATAAACGCAAACTTAAAAAGGACTCATAGCCATTGGCGCCGTTTTACTCATAGCGGTTATCTTAATTATAGCGCTGTCGATGCGAAAAGAATGGCTAACAGCCCAAGAAATGGCTGTAAAAGTTGGGTATAATGCAGTAAAAGAAAGACTGCTTAACCCTGATTCTATGATTGTCTATTCATGCTATGCTCATGAAACACAGTCTGAACAATTGATGAGTGAAGAATATGCCAAACGCCAAGAGAGCGAATCAGATTATGTTAAGGAATATGATTTAATCGATGTCTACTTCTATATCGGAGCACAGAATAAAACTGGTGGTATTGCTGAGGAAGAATATATAGTAACTTGTAACATGAATGGGACTTTACTCAATCTTTCATCAAAATCTGCTTATGAAGACACTGATGTTTCTGATCGCTCTCATCAGACCGCCGGCTCTTGGCTGGAAGTAGAATACGCTCAATCAATGAGTCCTTCCTGGAAAGGCTGGGATAAGTATTCTGATGAGGATTTAAAAAGGATAATCAACTCAACTGCCACAAGAGTAAGCGGACGAAAAACGAAATCACAGCTATCATCTCAATCGGAAGAAAGTGACGGGGCACCATTTGTATTGGATATGGAAGAGTTAGCCTATGATTTGATGGATGCCTGTGATGGGTATTTAAATTCTGGCTCTGAAGAAATCTTTAAAGAAAAGTATTCTCTTTCTGATATCAAAGAATTTTTACTTTTGTAACTGGTCTTGCTTCAAACCCTAATGAAGTTACCGTTATACTGTGTAACAATGAAGATGCTGTTGATCAGACAGTCGCTTTTTTCGAAAAAATATATTGAAAAAGAAATACAACTGTATAAACATACCTCCTCAGAGATCGATAAACTTGAAAATGCTATCATCAAAACGAAAGGATTATACGCCATATTGTGTGTATGTGATGACTATTCAAAGGCAAATACTATTTTGCAAGAGTATGGTTTCGATTAAAGTGTTCAACTGATTCAGGAGGCAAATTTTATGCCATTAATTAAGTGTCCGGAGTGTGGAAAAGAAATAAGCGATCAAGCTGCTAACTGCCCTAATTGCAGATTTCCAATGAACAATGTTAAGGGTTGGCCTACTGCAGTACCACAATTGTCAGATGAAGATATTGAAAAAAGGAAAAGAACTAAAATTGCTGTAGGGCTGATTGCTACCGGTATCATTATAGTAATAGCCGTTTTTCTGATATCAGCACTGTGGGAAGAAACTCTAACCCCACAAGAAATGGCTGTAAAGGTAGGGTATCAAGCGGTAAAGCAAAATTTGCTTAATCCGGATTCCATGATTGTGTATTCGTGCTATGCCCATGAAACACAGTCGGAGCAATCCAGGAGTGAAAATAGTGCCGAAGACTCCGATAGTGACCCGGATATGAAAACAACTTTGATATGATAGAGGTCTACCTCTATATTGGAGCGCAGAATAAATCTGGTGGTATAACGGATGAAGAATATGTCATTACGTGTAATATGGATGGAGAGTTATTGAATGTTTCCTCAAAATCTGAGTATGAGGCCACGGATATTTCTGAGCTCTCTCACCAAACCGCAGGATCTTGGCTGGAAGTCGAGTATGCTAAATTAGTGACTCCTGCATGGAAAGATTGGCAGGAATATTCCGGTGAAGATTTAGAAGATATTATTAACTCCAAAGCTACAACTATAAGAGGACAGGATGTTAAACCTTCGGAAACAACACAATTGTCCGAAAGTGAAAGTACTGAGGATGTGTTGAATATGGAAGATTTAGCTAATGATTTGAAGGAGACCTGTAATGAAGGTCTGTATGAATTCAATGAATATTTTAATAAAGATTTCTCTATTCCCTATGTGACAGAATACATTTATTTAGAAGCTACTGACATCTCTGATGCCAACCAAGTCACTATCGTATTGTGTAATGAGGAAAGTGATATTGCACAAGCGCTTACTTCATTTAGGGACAATATAGACTACAATATAGGAATTTATAATAATTATCCTTTAGAAGTTGAAAAACTTGAAAATGCTATCATCAAAACATATGGTTTATACGCCGTACTATGTATATGTGACGACTATTCAAAGGCAAATACTATTTTGCAAGAGTATGGATTCGATTAAAGTATTCAACTAATTCAGGAGGGGTGACTTATGGCATTAATCAAGTGTCCGGAGTGTGGAAAAGAAATAAGCGATCAAGCTGCTAACTGTCCTAATTGCGGATTTCCATTAAACAATGTTAAGGGTTGGCCTACTGCAGTGCCACGATTGTCCGATGAAGACATTGAAAAAAAAAAAAACTAAAATTGCAGTAGGTCTGACTGCAGCCGGTATCCTTATCGTTGTAGTCGTTTTTCTGGTATTAATATTGCGGAAAGACACTCTAACCCCACAAGAAATGGCTGTAAAGGTAGGATATCAAGCGGTAAAGCAAAATCTGCTCAACCCCGATTCCATGATTGTGTATTCGTGCTATGCCCATGAAACACAGTCGGAGCAATCCAGGAGTGAAACTAGTGACGAGGACTCCAATAGTGACTCCGGATATGAAAACAATTTTGATATGATAGAGGTCTACCTCTATATTGGAGCGCAGAATAAGTCTGGCGGAATAACGGATGAAGAATATGTCATTACGTGTAATATGGATGGAGAGCTGTTGTCTGTTTCCGCAAAATCTACGTATGATGCCACGGATATTTCTGAGCGCTCTCATCAAGACGCAGGATCTTGGCTGGAAGTTGCGTATGCCAAATTAGTGACTCCTGCATGGAAAGATTGGCAGGAATATTCCGGTGAAGATTTAGAAGATATTATTAACTCTAAAGCTACAACTATAAGAGAGGAAATTAAATCTTCGGAAACAACACAATTGTCTGAAAGTGAGAGTTCTGAGAATGTGTTGAATATGGAAGATTTAGCTAATGATTTGAAGGAGACCTGTAACGATTATTTGTATGACTCTGCTAAACATTTTAATAAAAATTATTCTCTCCCTAATGTAACAGAATATATCTATTTATCAAATTATATCGGCTCCAATGTTGACGTAATTACCATTGTATTGTGTAATAATGAAAGTGAACTCGAACAAGCGGTTGCTTCTTTCAAGGATAATATAGAAACCGATATAAGCATATATAATTATGAGCCCTTAATAGTGGAAAAACTTGAAAATGCTATTATCAAAACAAAAGGCTTATACGCCGTACTATGCATATGTGACGACTATTCAAAAGGCAAATTCTATCTTGCAGGAGTGTGGTTTCGATTAGAGTACTTGACTTATTCAGGAGGGAAAATTTATGGCATTAATAAAATGTCGGAGTGTGGAAAAGAAATAAGCGATCAAGCTGCTAACTGCCCTAATTGCGGGTTTCCAGTAAACAATGTTAAGGGTTGGCCTACTGCATTACCACAATTGTCAGATGAAGATATTGAAAAAAGGAAAAGAACTAAAATTGCTGTAGGGCTGATTGCAACCGGTATCATTATAGTAATAGCCGTTTTTCTGATATCAGCACTGTGGGAAGAAACTCTAACCCCACAAGAAATGGCTGTGAAGGTCGGGTATCAAGCAGTAAAGCAAAATCTGCTCAACCCCGATTCCATGATTGTGTATTCGTGCTATGCCCATGAAACACAGTCGGAGCAATCCAGGAGTGAAAATAGTGCCGAAGACTCCGATAGTGACTCCGGATATGAAAAAACAACTTTGATATGATAGAGGTCTACCTCTATATTGGAGCGCAGAATAAATCTGGTGGTATAACAGATGAAGAATATGTCATTACGTGTAATATGGATGGAGAGTTATTGAATGTCTCCTCAAAATCTGAGTATGAGGCCACGGATATTTCTGAGCTCTCTCACCAAACCGCTTGATCTTGGCTGGAAGTTGAGTATGCCAAATTAGTGACTCCTGCATGGAGAAATTGGCAGAATATTCTGGAGAAGATTTAGAAGATATTATTAACTCCAAAGCTACTGCTATAAAGAGCAGGATGTTAAACCTTCGGAAACAACACAATTGTCCGAAAGTGAGAGTTCTGAGGATATGTTGAATATAGAGGATTTAGCTAATGATTTAAAGGAGACCTGTGACGATGACTTGTATGATTTCAATGAATTTTTTAATGATAATTATTCTCTTCAAAATGTAAAAGAATTTTATACCATTAAAGCAGTTGGTGGCACTGATGCTAGCGAAATCGCTATTGTCTTGTGTAATAACGAAAGTGAACTTGAGCAAACAATTGTTTCTTTTAGGAATCGTGTGGAATTCTGCATAGGAATATATAATAATCATCCTTTAGAAGTTAAAAAGCGAAAACGCTATTATCAAAACAAAAGGATTATACGCCGTACTATGTATATGTGACGACTATTCAAAGGCAAATATCATTTTGCAAGAGTATGGTTTTAATTAAAGTGATCAACTAATTCAGGAGGGAAATTTATGGCATTAATTAAGTGTCCGAGTGTGGAAAAGAAATAAGCGATCAAGCTGCTAACTGCCCTAATTGTGGGTTTCCAGTGAACAAAAGTGACAACCAGTCTGTTCCAACAACACAATCAAATGAAGAAATTATTGGGAAGGTAAAGCGCAATAAAAAGTAAACTTAAAAGGGACTTATAGCCATTGGCGCCGTTATACTCATAGCGGTTATCTTCATAATAGCTCTGTCGATGCGAAAAGAATGGCTAACAGCCCAAGAAATGGCTGTAAAAGTTGGGTATAACGCAGTAAAAGAAAAAGACTGCTTAACCCTGATTCTATGATTGTCTATTCATGCTATGCTCATGAAACACAGTCGGAACAATTGATGAGTGAAGAATATGCCAAACGCCAAAGAGAGCGAATCAGATTATGTTAAGGAATATGATTTAATCGATGTCTACTTCTATATCGGAGCACAGAATAAAACTGGTGGTATTGCTGAGGAAGAATATATAGTAACTTGTAACATGAATGGGACTTTACTCAATCTTTCATCAAAATCTGCTTATGAAGACACTGATGTTTCTGATCGCTCTCATCAGACCGCCGGCTCTTGGCTGGAAGTAGAATACGCTCAATCAATGAGTCCTTCCTGGAAAGGCTGGGAAAAGTATTCTGATGAGGATTTAGAAAGGATAATAAACTCAACTGCCACAAGGGTAAGCAGACAAAAACGAAATCACAGATATCATCTCAATCGGAAGAAAGTGACGGTGCACCATTTGTATTGGATATGAAACAATTAACTTATGATTTGATGGAGACCTGTGACAATTCTCTTGATTCTATAAATGATGAAGACTATTTTAAAAGTATTTATCCTATTTCAAATTTAAAGAAATTTTCATATTACATAGATGCAGATATTAATGAAGTTACAATTGTACTATGTGATGATGAAAGCACTCTTGAACAAGCTGTCACTGCCTTTAATGACCATATAAAAAGCCAGATACATCTATATGACCTTAACGATAAGATCGAAAAAGTCAACAAACTTGAAAATGCTATTATCAAAACGAAAGGATTATACGCCATATTGTGTGTATGTGATGACTATTCAAAGGCAAATAACATATTAAAAGAGTATGGGGTTAATTAATTTATTTACTTCTATGCTTACCAATGGCTTTAAAAGCAGTTTATCAGAAAGGCCCTTCTCCTTTATTAGCTGGGTCTAAATTATGGTCAGTAGTATAGTAACGATTCCACCATCATAGCATGATGAATTATTATACGAAAGTAACAGATTGATTTTTTTCACACAAAAACAGATGAAACAGGAAATAAAACCGTTTCATCTGTTTTTTCTGATTATTTTAATAACAGAAAGTTACGCACTGGTAATGCAGAAGAGTTCTCTAATCAGTTAGAGAGTGACAAGCGAGCGTTATCTGCGCTCTCTCAAGAACTTGATGCAAATGCCGTAAATCAGGAGAGGTTCAGAAACATCATGAAAGGTTCTTCCTCTACTGCTATCAACTATGCAAAAGGAATGATGGATGGCAAGGGTTCTGTAGAACAATTCGCATCCCAACAAATTAAACTTAATGAAGCTGCAATAAATTCTACAAAGCTTACCTCAAAGTTGAAGAGTTTTGGTAGTTCTGTTGTTTCCTCGTTAGCAAATATAGGGGTAGGTATAATTACTGATTTTGCAATTCAAGGCGTGTTCACCATGATTGACAATTATGTTCACCGTTTAGATATTGCCATCGAAAAAAGGCGCAGAGGCCAATGCAAAGATATCACAGACCTTTGATAACTACAAGCAAAAGACGCTTGCAGCATCTGATCTTGGAAACCGATATGAAGAACTTTCTCAAGGGGTAAATCCATTGACGAAAGCCAACCTGTCTCTGTCTGATGATAAGTATACTGAATTTCTTGAGATAAGCAATCAATTAGCCGGGCTATTCCCAACTCTTGTGTCCGGATATGACAGTCAGGGAAATGCTTTGCTAACTCTAGGCAACGGTGCTCAATCGGCCACAGATCAGCTAAACTCCTTGCTAGAAATGCAACGCCAAATGGCACATGTGGAAATCAGTAATAATTTACAGACTTCTTTTGATGGCGCAACTGCTCAAGTGGAGAAATTGACAAAACAAATATCTGACCTTCAGAGTTCGAAGGCTGAAACTGACGAAACTGCAAACTCTTTTGCAAATACCACATTAAATAATAAAATCTTGTCAGGACTTGAAAAAGGATCAATTACTCTGGATTCTGCTGAGACAGATGATGTGGAAACGTATGAGAGTAAAATTGTAAAGACATTGATAGCTCATGCTATGGCCCCAAATCTCACACAGAATGATGATGGTACGATAAACATTGCTTTTGACTCCGTAGGCAACGATGAATCTTTGGCAGATGTAAGGACCGAACTTACGGCACTTTTCAGCCAGGAAGCAGAGGATTCAAAAGCCAGATCAAATGATTATGACCACCAAATAGCAGTTGCAAAAAAAATGCAGATAGCTGACACTTGGGCTAATATGACTGGGCCCATATCCAATTATCTTCAGACTGCCGGCTCCTTCACTAATCTGTCTGAGACACTGCAGGGTGCACTGTTATCCAATCTGGGCAATCTTGATATTGGTTCCCTAACGGAAAAAATACAATGGTGATGTCAAGACTTTTCTGTATTCTGATTTCATTGAGCCAATATCAGAACTCACACCTGAAGCCCAAGAAGCCTTGGGTGATTTACTGAATTTAGATAAATCGGATATTACTTACGATGAGTATACTAATGAGTGGCAACAAAAACTAAATGATTTATTTCCAAATGATGTATCAAAGCAGAGCGATTGGAAAAATAAGTTAGGATTTACAGACTTCGATGAGGAATTGCAACAAGAAGCTAAGCAGTTAAAAGAAGAATACAAAAAAATACTGACGATATAGATAATATGACCCTTGGGGATAAAAAGATTGCACTAGATATCATTGCCAACGATGATACTGAAATCCCTTTGATAAACTACTAGAACGCATTGAAAAAAGTCAAGAAAGCCGCTGCCGAACCTGTTGATATCCACGCCACCCCTCTTCTCAACGAGTACATAGCCGCCAAGGAAACCCAAAACGCCGGCAGCAACTACGATAAAATGAGAGCAGCCTATAAAGAGGCCAAAGCGCTCTACGAATCCGGTGACATTGGTACTGACGACTTTAAAAAGGCGCTGCTGTCATCTCCCCCCCGGGGGCTGAAGATGTGAAAAACTTCGAAGAAAACTCTCCCAAGGCAGACCGCTATCTGACAGATGATGAAAGCGGCATCGAAAATTTCTTAAAGACCTTGAATCTAAAAAATATGCCGAATTGGAAACCCTGCAAGATGGAACAAAGAAATTAACCTACGATATCCAAGACCTGGAAAGCGCCGCCTATGAAATGAGCTTGCCATTCGAACTTTTCATGTCATTGCTGGGCGAATTATCCGACAAAGGTTTTTCAAACAATTTTATAAGCAATACTGAGGATGGTCTAAACCATTTGGAAGATTTGTACGGTGAATTGGCAGATGAAGAACAGCATTTTGGCAAAACTTCAGGGAGACGGCAAATACACCACTATAGATGAAAATGGCAATAAGCGGAAAACCTTTGGTGATCAGACAGCCATAGACGCCTCCATCGCCAAAATAGCAGAGTTAAAGGCCGGTATACAGGAAACAAAGGAATATATGTCTCAGCTTACCGCAAAGTCTGCGGAGGATGCAGGCAGTGAGGTAACCGCTGGCAAAGCCGCTATCTTCGCCATGCAAAAAGAGCTGAAAGAGTTGAAGCCCGAGGAAGAAAACTATAATAGCGTAAAAGGTATTATTGAGGATGATATCAAAGAGATCGCAAAGGAACTCCACATTGAACTGGATGCTGATTTAAATATTGTAGATGAAAACGGCAATCCTGTCACTGAAGAAAGCGTCCAAAATGATATTAATAAAAAACCAGAAATGTTAACATAACAAGCCGTCCGCAAGTGCCCAATGAAAAAATCCAAAAAGCCGGATGGGAAACAGAAGATACCGATTACTCCCCTATATATTCCTCCCATTATTCCAATGAGGATGGAACAGAAACGGTCCTTTTAACGCCTGTTTTACCTGATGGTACGGTGCTAAGTCCGGAACAATTATCGGAATACGCAAAAGAACTTCTAAACGGCCAGGAAATTGATGCCGATGTACAGCTTGGGATGTTCGCTGGGGAAGATTCCATCGAACAGGCAGAAAACTATGCCCAGGTTTTAAGCGCCATACAGGAACAGCGTTATTCCGACGATGAAACCCAGCAAAACACGGCAGAGGCTTTAGGTAGCTACACTGCTGAACAGCTGAGAGATATTGACCTTTCTGACGGCCAATGGTCCGAGGGGGGGAGGAAGAACTTGAAAATTACATAGCGTCTCTTGGTCTGGTAAAAGAACAGGCTGAAACCGTAATCGCTGTCTTAGATCAGATGCATTTACTGGATGAGGGCGGTCTTCAAGATCCTACTTTGACGCCAAAAAGATCCTACCGGACTGTCCAAACTGGAAGTGGAGGCGGAACTGCAAGATCCTGGCGGTGTTCAGAGAGAACTACAGTCCGAAGCGGACAGCACTCCTGTTGTAATTAAAACAGAAACTACTAAGAGCGACACGTCAAATGCGGGTACACCACAAGAATCCTCTTCCTCCTCTGCCGCAAGCTCTCTCCCCCACCCTTTTCCTACATGTCAGTGCCAGGTCTTCCAAATCCATATAGCAATTTACCCAGTAAAGAACAATTAGAAGAATTGGTTAACACAGCAAATAATACTGAGGCAACTATAACGGTTCACTCCAATACATCCCCAGGAAAAATTGAAGCACTACAATTGCCTCTATTTATAAATTCTTTATCTGCAACTATACCCGTGGATATAAATTCAATCTCTCTCGCATCAAAGATAAATGCAGCCCTCTCCGGTGAGCATTACATAAAGGTCACACCATTATATACAGGCTTATCGCTTCTGTCCGGTGTTCCAAAAGCAAATGGCACACCTTTTATCCAGTCATCTACTTTCAATAACGGTACCCTGGGCAAGGCACTGGCATTAGGGGGGAACCGTAGGCGAGCCAAGAGCTATAGACGCGCTCACCGGTGAACTCGGTCAGGAGATGGTTGTCCGCGGAAACAGATTCTTTACCGTCGGCGATCATGGCCCCGAGATGGTTCATCTGCGTCAGGGTGATATTGTGTTTAACCACAGGCAGACACGCGAACTGCTATCAAGGGGACATACTGCCGGCCGCGGCAGAGCTTTGGCTGAGGGAAATGTCAAGTCCGTTTCCGGTAACTCTGCCAAAGATGCTGGTTCCTCGCTGGAAAATGTGCTAAAACGCCTGGCCAATCTCTTCGACTGGATCGAACATAGAATTGACCGTTTGCAGGGAAAAATTGACTATTCCCTGTCCAGAGCGGAAAATGCGGTATCCTATAAGGATAAAAATAAATATATCACCAAAGCAGCAAAGGATAACCGTTCCCTGATCCATACAGAAGAAAAAGCCTACAAAAAGTATACGAAAAAAAAGCCAACCAGGTTGCAGCCCAAACCAATCTTCCCAGCAAGCTGAAAAAAACAAGTTAATAATGGTACGAATATTCGTATCAAAGAATTAAGTGAAGAAAACAAGAAGCGGGTTGATGCTTATAAGCAGTGGAGGGACAAGGCCCTGGATGCAAAGAAAGCGGTGCAGGATCTCAAGCAGCAGCAAAAGGAATTGGCCCAGACACGACTCGATAATATTATTGACCAGTACGAAAGTATTACAGGTCTGGCCGAAGCTGCACAAAATACTTCTAAAGCAATGCTGGAGTACTACACCTCTGCGGGCAAAGCGGTTGACAGTGAAGAGGCCAGACAGCAAATCAAGAGTCAGAAGTCTAAGCAAAATACGATTACCACTAAACTGCAATCAGAGAAATCCGCTTACAACAAAAGAACTGAGGCGTGCCAAAAAGTCTATGGTGAAAACAGTAACGAATACCGTGAAGCAAAAGCAAGGCTGGAAGAACTCAACGAGTCTATCTACGAAAGCAAAACCGCTTATAATAGCCTAAATGACCAGCTGCGCCAGTTAGACCTTACCAAGATGCAGTATGTCATTGACGGGCTTAAGGGCGCTGGTGAAAAGCTGAGAGGCATATTAGAGCTCAAACAAAGCGGGGCGCCTCTTTGAGCGAGACAGATTACAGTTCTCAGATAGCCAACAACAATCAGCTCGTCAACCAGTACGATAAAATGCGCCAGACACACCTCAATGAAATGGCAGCGTCCCAACCCTATTCAGAGAAATGGCAGGAAGCCTATGAGGCTGTACAGAAATGTGACAATGCTATCTTGGGCCTGCTGAGTGACAATGAGGATCTCAAAGATTCCATAAATGAGCTGCGCTGGAAGCCCTTCCATGATCTCCAAAACAAGCTTGCTGACTCTATCAGCGATCTTGAGCACCTAAGCAGCCTGTTACAGGAGGGACAGTTCTTTGACGATGCTGGAGGGCTGACAAAAACAGCCTTTGCCAATATCGCTCTTATCGGTAAGAGCATGGAGCTGGAAAAGCAGCGCGCCGCAAATGCCAGAGCTGCTTTAGGTAAACTGCAGAAAGAACTTGAGAATGGCACCATATCCCAGGAAGAGTATAATGAGCGCTCCAGAGAACAGATCGAGATTATCCAGAAATCTGCTTCTTCCGTTGAGGACTACAAGTCCAGTCTCATAGATATGCACAAGACGCAGTTGGAAAAACAAAATGAAGTATACCAGGAATACATTTCCATTCGCAAGGAAGCCAACAAACAGGACCAAAAGGCATATGAATACCAGAGAAAGCTAAAGTCTCAGTACAAAGATGTAAGCGGGCTAAAAGCGCAGATACTCGCTCTGGAAGGAACCACAAACCTTGCTGCAAAAGCGGAACTGGAGCGTTTAAAAGCGGAGCTGGCGGAAAAACAAGATGATCTGGATGATACGGTAAAAAGCCACGAATATGACATGATCAGCGACGGCTATGACAAGATGGCCGAAAATGCGGAAAAGCAGCTGGATAATCTCCTTCACAACCTTGAGACAAATGCGGATGAGCAGAAAATGGTAGTGGATAAAATGTTGAATAAAATCAAAGAGAGCTATTCCCTTGCTTATTCCGAGATAACCAATATCATTAAGGAGACCGGCACTGCCATTTCCCAAAACACAAAGGATAATATAGATTCTTTAAATAGTCAGGCTGGGGCCAACGCCACGGTAGGCAATGCACAGTCTGCTGCTGTAAATGCATCCGATACAGTAAACAATATCAACACTTCCCCCGTAAATACTTCCCAGGGCGGCTCCACTGCCGGGGCTGAAAAGAATACTTATCAAGATTCTGTTGCGGAATCGGACAGGCTGAGAAAAGAGCAAGAGGAAGCTGCAAAAAAAGAAAGCGCAAGAAGATGCAATAAAGAAAGCGCTGGAAGCCAAAATAAAGAATACCTTAAAAAAGGCAAAGGAATTTATCAACACCAAGAAAAAGGTGAATTTGACAAATAAGCAGCTTGAAGGCCGTTCGGCCCTATTCCAATATATCTATGGCAAATCCAAGCGTTCGCTCAATGCCGAGGATTTTATAAAACTAGGTAAAATTCTTGACGTACAAGTTCCAAAGAAAGCCAGTAAGATGAATGGCACTTACCGGACCAATATCCTCAGAAAGCTCAAAGAAGTCGGCTACGCACGGGGAACGAAGAACTATCAGGGCGATGGATTTGCCTGGATGGATGAAGAAGGTTCTGAAATGATTGTCCGCAAGAACGACGGTGCGATTTTAACCAGGGTAAAAAAAGGTGACAGCATTATCCCCGCTGATCTCACAGAAAATCTGTGGAAGTGGGGCGCCATTGATCCTTTCTTTATGATGCAGGGTCTTCAGGCAAGCCCCGCCTTACCCAATGGGGCATTGAAAGGCGGTACGAACGTCGGCTCCGGATTAACAGTTGAAATCGGCGGTGTTCATGTGAGTCTAAACGGCAGGGTCTACAAGGATGACATAGATTACTTTAGAAAAATGCCCAGGGCCGTAGCTGCAGAGTTAACCAATGCGATTACTCCTATCTTAAATTCAGAGCTTCGAAAAACAGGAATCCGATAATGAACCAGGTAATTCAGTAAGGGAGAGCGCAGGATCTGCTCTCCCATTTTGTAAGGAGGTGAAAATGTTTGGTAAATATTTTGAATACAATGGAGAAACATCCAAAGATTACAATCTAAAAATCTGCTCTTTCAATTCTATTGAAATCCCCATGGGGTTAGGGAGAGAAATTATAAAAGGGGAAACCACAAAATTTTGTCCCATAGCGAATCATCTGGGCACAAGATACAGCGACGTGCTCTCCTTCTCCGTCTCATTCGCAAAGTATGACAGGTATGCCAAAAACCAGACTGTTTTGGCATTTACCGAGGAGGAGATCAACGACATTATGGCTTGGCTGACTTCCCCTTGCTATCCCACCCTGTTCAGAATGGTTTCAGACAACAGAGATGAAAAAAAAAATTACAACTATTTTGGAGTGTTCACAGATATGGAGCTATTCCATCCCGTGGGAGAGATGGTGCACGGATTCACAGCTACTTTTTACAACCAATGCCCCCTATGCCTGGACGGATGAGATTGTCAAGAGCTGCTCTTCCACTACCTCAATCGACATCACAATAGACTGTAAAACTGCCGAGAGACTAACCCCCATTTACCCTGTGATCGTGGTAACTCCCCATAACAATGGAAACGTGGGACGGTTACCTGTCTCCATCACAACAAAAGAAGGCAAAACTCTGTCCCTGAACCTGCCCAAAATCCCTGTAACCATAGATTGTGGGAAAACCAAAATTTATGACCATCTGGGACTGGTCTCCTTTGAGGATCTGGGGCTTGCTGATGTGGGCGAGGTCTATTGGCCCCGCCTGTGGTATGGAATAAACGCTATAAAAATAACCGGTGATACGGATATTCAATTTCGTTATCGCGAGCCAAGGAAGGTAGGTGCCTATTAATGGCGAATGATTCTATTTATGATCGGATAGAGCCATCACAAATCCACCTGGCTCGTCCCGGTCAAAGAAAACTGGGGCAGCTAAACGGTATCCGACCGGATAGCTGCTCTTTAACCGTAAACAGTAATAATGCTTCCACTCTGGATTTTGAAATTGACAAATATGTCGATGGAGAACTGTCCAACTACTATGACCATGTAGCTGAGAATTATGAACTGGAAGTCACGGGGTTTGGCTGGTTTTTAATCAACCAGCCTCCCCAGGTAGAATTCGACGGTGAGAATGAATACAAAACAGTAAGTGCAGAATCTTTAGAAACCCAACTGCAGCATTTTGATCTCACTGGTTTTAGAATAAACTGCGGTGTCTCAGACTCAGCCGAAATGAATGCTGTAGACAACACCTATGAGGATGACTATGGAAATAAGCTTCCCCGCGATCAGGTAACCTTCTGGAGAGACACGAAAGATTACTCTAACCTCAAAGATGACTTTGTTTCTACAGATCAATCTTTAGAATCCTTCCATTCCCTCTTATATAAACACCCCTGTATTCTGTCATCCTGGCGCATCGGCCCTGTCATGGACACTTTTGTCTCGGCCGTCCAGTGCGTGATTGCTGACTATAGATTAATGGGAAAGCCTACTGAGGTTCTGGAGTCCTACCTGGAAAACCCACCGGACGATTTGTCAAAAAGCCCGGAAAGTCATAAGAATTTACCCTGAAATTCTAAAAAATACATCTCAATAGAGGTGAATTTATCAAAAGAGGATTCTGCGAAGAGTATACTCTGCTGGAGCTTATCACCCTGGAAGAGGAGCAGAATGAACCAGCTCTCATTGATGAGGCTGGTGTTCCGTTTCAGTGCTGCTCCATGGTCTGTGGGAGTGATCGATGATTCTATTGATCCAAAGACAAATGAACGGCTTGCCGATATGGTGGGTAAGTTTGAAGTTGACTCACAGGATGTATACAGTTTCTTAACCCAGGATCTGGCACAGTATTTCCAATGCCTGTTCACCTTGACACCAACACACATCAGGTAAATGCCATTAAGCTTGCCAACTATGGAGAAGACACAAACATTTTTCTCAGTTATCACAACGTTCAGCAGAGCTTGTCTCAAACATTTGATGCCCGACAATATACCGTTTTTCGGGTGGCAAACAATGATGGGCTGAATATCAGAAATGTGAACTTTGAAGAAGATACGATTTTCGACTATTCCTATTTCATGAATACGAAACACTTCTCCGGGAATTCATAGACAAATTCCACGTATGGGAAGCTTTTCGCGAGTCAAAAGCGTCAGAGTTTTATAGATCTGACAAAGGATCTTTATGCCGCGACCGAGAAAGCCGATGAAATCTACTATCGTGTTCCGGACTCCGGGTCAGACATAGACAAGTATGAGTCCTACAGTACAGAACAGCTTAACAACATGCTGAAAAAGTACACTGCCCTGAAAAACCGGGTATGAGGCTTCTTATACAGACTCTGATGGGAATTTCGATATGGAGAAATTAAAAGCCTCCTCTGATTGGACAAAGTACAAACTGATTGTTGACGTCATTCTTCCAAACATTGAAACAGAATTGAGCAACCGTGAGGCTGTATCCGAGGAGGATCAGGAGAAATTTAATGACGAATACCTCTATAATCTGGATATGTACGGAGATCTGTATGGCATACAAGAGCTTGAAATCCTGTTAAAAAACTATAAGAACTATATCGACAGCCATATTAAAAACGGGAGCAATGTGGAAGGCGACCCCCGAGTATGTAACGCACGCGGAGCGCTATAAAAGATTATCTGAAATACAAATCTGCATATGACCAATGTGAACGAGTGCTGAGTATCCGAAAGCAGGAACACCAGACCGTGACTGACAAAATAAGCGACATAAAAAGAATCACGGCTGGAAATAATCCGCTCTGTGGATATGATGGACTCCTCTTTTGGCTTCACTCAGGCTGAGCTGGACATTTTCACAAACTATTACATCCGCACAGACTATGTGAACGACAATATTCTCATCACTTCTTTGGATGATTCAAAATCCCAAATAGATAAAACCAAAACCCTGTATGACTATGCAGTAGAGGAACTGTCCGCTGCCTGCAGGCCACAGTACTCCTACACAACCACCCAGGATAATATTCTGGCAATGCCGGAATTCAAAGATTGGCATGATCAGTTAAAGGTAGGCAATTTTATTCGGGTAGCTACAGATGAGCACAGCCAGGCAAAGCTGCGTCTTACCTCTATCACCCTGAATCCGCTTACACTGGATAACAACCTGGGTTTGAGTTTTCTACAATGACCCAGTACGCGTCAAAAAGAAACGACATCGCTGATCTGTTAAGCTCAGCCATGTCTGCACAAAAGAATCAAATCACCGCTCTAACCAGCAGCAGTTCCAAGGACGGTTTTACGGTTGATGCCGATTTCATCTATCAGTTATTGCATAATAGCACCTTTAACGGCTATATGAGTAATGTGGTAGGGGACTCCGTTACCGCTATCCGGGGCAGCTTTGACTATTTATCCGCAAACTTCTTTCAGGCAGTGGAAATCAATGTTGGAAAGATCACCGGTACAACCGGAGAGTTTGAGGAATTCTTTGTCTCCTATCTCGATGTAGACACAATCGTAGGCGACTCTGCTATCTTCAAAAACATATCCGCCGACATCGCTGATCTGGAATCCCTCCTGGCCGGTCATGCCGGCGTGGGTGACTTACAGGCAATCCGCCTGACTGCAGATAATGTAGTGATTGAAGAAGCGGTTATTAAAAATCTGATCGCTTCGAACATCTCTGTGGCTGATCTGGCCGCGCACTCCGCTTCGGCTGAGCTGATTACGCTCATCTCCTCTTCTACCGGAACCCCACAATAGCTTTTAAAGATTCCACCCAGCAGTTTTATGACAGCGATGGCCACGTGCGCGTCCAGATCGGACAGGACGCTTCTGGCGAATTTACCTTTATCCTGCGCGCTGCCGATGGCGCCACAACACTCATTGATGGCAAAAATGGAGTGACAAGAAACGCAATCGCGGACGGCTTGATTGTAAATGAGATGATTGAATCCGGCACGATCCACAAAGACCGGCTCAGTTTCCCTGTCATAGAAGCCAATGAATATGGAGGCATCGATATTACCCAAATTTATGACGGCAAAGGAAATGTCTGGGGATTCAGTACAATCAGTTTAAAGAATCGGTCTCATCCGGTCTCAACGATGTCCATTCCGGCTTAGGTGATTTAAACCAGAAAATAGAAGAAAACATCCAATATAAACTGGAAATCATAAGCACAAATGGCATACTATTCTCCAATTCCGTCATCCATACCACCCTTACTCCTATACTGTACAGAGGAAACATTGACGTTACAGACCAGTATGGAGATGAATGTTTTATATGGCACAGGCTGTCTGACGACCAGGAATACGATGAATACTGGGACTCCCAGCACGTTCCCCAAAAGCAATTACGGATCACCAATGAGGATGTCTATAAGATCACTACTTTTCGGTGTGATTTTGTATTGGAAGATACCGTACTTGCCAGCTCTCAAATATAATGAATTAAGAAAGGATTTTAAAATTATGGCTACTCAAACAAAAGCATCATCAATGTTAACAATCATGGATGTATCTGATATCAAATTATCAACCTATATCTCTGCAAACTATCCCACAACACAAATTTATGACAGCAATGCCGGGACCTATGCTCCGTCCTGGACAAATCTGAAAATCACCCCTGTAATATTCGTAAACGATAAAGCGGTATCATTGACGGATTCCAGTTTAAATATTACCTATAAAAGACAGGATGGTAATACAGCCGAAGCGGCACTGACTGCTGGTGAAACGGCTGCATCAGGAATTCTTACTGTTAATCAGAACAAACTTGCCTCTGCAAGTTCCGGAATTATCACCTATATCTGCTATATTGTATATACTGATCCCAACAGTAAGGTAAGTGTAAATGCAAAGAATACGCTGACGTTCTCCTGGTTAAGCAGGGCGGTAATGCGCATACCGTTTCGATTGACGGAGAACAGCTCTTTAAATATGATAAAAACAGTACCTTATCCGGCCCTTCACAGATTACCCTTACTGCTTCTGTACAAAAACGTCACCATAGCAAAATGGCAGTACAAAAAAGCAGATGGAGCCTGGGCCGATTACCCAACCACATCTGATAATGCTAATATCACATCCGGATCACTCGTTGTGAAACCTTCACATACGGTATTCTTTAATAATGTAGCTACCATAAAAGTTACCACCAGTGATAATAACTGCTATGACGTGCACTCCATCACAAAACTGTACGATGGCGCGACCGGTGCGGCTGGTGCCTCTGCAGTCAATGTTATTATGCAAAAATGAAGCGGAAGTATTTCCCTGTACAAACGACGGGCTGGTATCCCCCGCAAGAACAGTGACCTCTGCAATTACAGCGTATAAAGGAACCACGGCAATCACGCCAACCGTAACCCTGCCCACTGCCCCATCCGGTATGACCATCACTCAGGCAACCTCTGGCAATACCGTTACTGTAACAATGACGGCAGCCAATAATGCCACACTGGGGAATGCTGCCACCATGTCCGGAACGCTTGATTTCACAATCTCTGCTGGTGGAATTTCCGGTATCAAAAGCCTTTAGCTGGAGTAAATCTCCAAAAGGAAATACTGGTGCGGCAGGAGCGGATGCCATCATATTTGACTGTACCTTTACAAGCGGCAATGTAATTATGAACGGTGAAGGAAGCTGCCCTATTGGAACTATATTTTATAAGGGTGCCACACAAATCACATCCGGTATTACCTATAAGTGGTCTAAATTTGTCAATAGCACGTGGAGTGATATTACTGGCGCCACATCCTCCTCATTTACCGCTACCCGGATCATGTGACATCTGCAACTACATTTCGGTGTGCTGCTACCTATTCAGGAAAAACGTATTATGCTTATGCAACGGTAATTGACAAATCCGGATCCTTACAGCAAATGCGAGAGTTGTTTTGTTTTCAACCGTTGGTTTACAGTAATATTTACCTTATATTGCTAAGGCGCAATTGACTACTCCCAAACGGTTCTGCGGTATTCCGGTCAGAGGAAATTATACTGACTCTAATGGTCAGCAGTGGATATGTGGATGAGATAAAACCTGGAACGCGGCGTGTATGTGAAAAGGGTGGAAAGTTGCGTGTTTGATGGATCAGAAGATGAACAATGGATTGTGATGTCCTGTAGTAGATAGTTAATATGTAAATTGTGCCTCAATTAAGT